>ERZ652622.15-NODE-15-length-80378-cov-20.0019_pt1 | contig 80378 bp, 61 predicted proteins | sample MGYA00514762_ERZ652622 | MGnify/ENA metagenome assembly ERZ652622
CGCGTCTCGTGGGCTCGGAGATGTGTATAAGAGACAGGTAGCGCGTTGCGATGACGGATGCCGTAACACGGATTTGCCGCGATGTGAAGGGCTTCGACCTGTTGAGGGTCGGAGCCCTTTTCGTATGTCTGCGGGCATACCGGAGCGGATCACCGCCGTGATACTGTTCAGCCGGAAGCGAACAGTCGGGACGCCTGCGCTTCGGCGTCGGCGTAGACGGTGGATGCCTGGGTGAGCGCCTGCTGGATGGATTCCAGCGACGCCTCCATCTGCTGCTGTGCCGCACGCCACTGCGCGCTGACCGAAGTGAACTGCGTGGCGGCACCGCCACGCCAGGCGTCCTGGAGCCCGTTGAGGTTCGTATACATTCCGTTGACCGCCTGCCGGATGGCGGCGATGGACGCCGAAACGGCGGCGGAGGAGGATTGGATCCGTTCGGAATCCACTTGATATTGGGGCATGGTTGTTCCTTTCCTGTATTGTTCTGTTTTCGCCCGGTGACGTTGAAACGTCCGGCCGGTAATGTGGAGGATATGACATTGCGAACGATGAGATACGGAAAAACGGATGATGTGGTCGAAGGCTCGGCCATTTTGGGGGTTATCGGCGTGTCGCGCGACGGATTTTCTCTGTGGAAACGGCTGTTTTCCGCGGTTTTGACGGTGCTGGTCATAACATTGTGGATAACTTCGCCCGGTGCGGTCGCATACGCCGCCGGGGACGATTCGTCGTCCTCGGACCAGGGGCAGGCCACGTTCTCCCAGGACATAACCGATCCCTACAACGTGCTCGGCTCCAATCTGACGAAAGTCACGGACGCCATATCCAGCACCTACGACAGCACCGGCGTGTCGGTCAAGCTGTCATACATGCTGCATTTCGAGGGGGTAGAGGACCCCGACCAATGGGCGCAGGAGGCGTTGGATGCCACCAACCCCAAACCGAACACCGTGCTGCTGGCCGTGGCCCTCAACGACGGCAAGCTCGTGGTCGCCGTCTCCGGCAACTCGGAATCGTGGCTGTACAACAAGACCACGTCGGACCAGCTGCTGAAAAGCGCCTACGGGCCGGTCAGCGGCAGGAACCCCGACTGGTCCGGCTCGGCGATCGCCATGATGGATTCCATCGCCACGATCAAGACGACCACAGCGCAGCGCGGCACGGTGTGGAAATGGGTGGGCATATCCGTGATGTGCGGCGTGCTGGTGGTTCTGATCGTCATCGGCGTCGTGACGGTGGTTCGCCGTCGTCGCGATACGAAGGGCAAGCAGCCGGATGCCGAGAAGGACGCAGGAAAATCCACAGAGAAAGCCACGAAGAAAGACACGGGCAAGTCCGCCAAGAAGCGGCGCTCCAAGGGTGATGCAGCCGAGTCGGACTCCCCGGCGGAGGACGACGGCAGGCCGCAGTCCGCTTCAAGTGAATCCGACGAGCAGTCCGCTCCGTCCGTACCCATGACGCGCCGCGAACGGAGGGAGGCATCCAGGCGCGGAAAGCGGTTCGGAACGTCGTCGGCCGCCACCGCGCCCAAGCCGGGCAACACCGACGAAGGCTCCCGGGAGCGTTTCGACGCGTGGCTGGCGTCCATTGTCCCGCAAGACACAGATGGTGTTCAGGAAACATCCAGAACATCGAGTCAAGCTGGTAACCATGAGCAAGCCGATTGAAGCATCCATTGTTGTTGTCGACGACGAACCGTCCATCCGTGAACTGCTCGTCGCATCCCTGCATTTCGCCGGATTCGATGTGGCCACCGCCGCATCGGGCTCCGAAGCCATCGAGGTGATCGAGAAGACCCAGCCCGACCTGATCGTCCTCGACGTCATGCTCCCTGACATCGACGGATTCACCGTGACCCGCCGCATTCGGCAGGAGGGCATTGGCGCCCCTGTGCTGTTCCTCACCGCCCGCGACGACACGCAGGACAAGGTGATGGGATTGACCGTCGGAGGCGACGACTACGTGACCAAGCCCTTCAGCTTGGAGGAGGTCGTGGCCCGCATCCGCGCGATTCTGCGTCGCACCCGTGAGCAGGTGGAGGACGATCCGATCATCCGCGTCGGCGACCTTGAGATCAACGAGGATTCGCACGATGTGTCCCGCGCCGGTCATGCGATCGATCTGAGCCCGACCGAATACAAGCTGCTGCGCTACCTGATGGACAACGAGGGCCGTGTGCTGTCGAAGGCGCAGATCCTCGATCACGTCTGGCAATACGATTGGGGCGGTGACGCGGCGATCGTCGAGTCGTACATCTCGTACCTGCGCAAGAAGGTCGACGGCATCATGGTGACCGACGACAACGGTGAACAGCACAAGGTCACCCCGCTGATCGAGACCAAGCGAGGCATCGGCTACATGATTCGCGAGCCCAGAGTCTCGGCGTGAGGCGGGCGCGATGACCGCACAGACACCTCCGCCGACGGGTGACGGAACCGCCGCAGGCCCGGCCCCGGCACCGGGAACCGTGCCGACCGGCACGGCCGGGACCCCGGGAACCGCGCAGATACCTCCGCCGACAGCCGCCCCTGCGAGCCAGAAGCGTGCGACCCATACCAAGGGTGTGTGGGCGACACTGAAATCGATGTTCGTCGGGCGCCTGGACGCCGTTCCGCTTGCCACCAAGATCGTGGCGTGCACGGTCATCCTGCTGATCGTGGGTACGGCCGGTATATCACTGACGTTGCGCCAGCTGGTCGGCAACTACATGCTGGAGAAGACGGACACGCAGCTGTTCCGTCAGGCGCAACTGGTCCTCAACAACATCGATACCATGCGCCAGCAGAATAACGCCGAGAAATCCAGCAGCAGCCTGCTGTACAGCTACTTCGTGCAGATCCGCAACAGCGACGACACCATCTTGCGCAACGCCATCGTCCCCACTCTCAAGGACGGCGTCAGTTCGATGCCGTTGCTGCCTATGAACGGCAGCCGCGGAGGCGTGCAGCTCCAGCAGCCGTTCACCACCAACGCCGTCGTGACGTTAAGCGGGCGGAGCGTGGACCATTCCACGCTGTCCACCGCCGAATCGCCGTGGCGCGTCGTGGCGCTGCCGTGGACCGATGAGGACGGCAAGCCCGGCGGCGTATGCTACATCGGTCTGTCGCTGAGCGACCAGCTTGACACCGTAAAGACATTGACCCGTTACTGCATCATCGTCGGCGTGGCCATCGTCATACTCGGCGCCCTGCTGGCCACGCTGATGACCCAGAGAACACTGTCTCCGCTGAAGCGCATCGAGAAGACCGCCGCGAAGATCGCCGCCGGCGACCTCACACAACGCGTGCCCTCGGCGTCGGAGAACACGGAGGTCGGTTCGCTGTCGGTCTCGCTCAACGCCATGCTCACCCGAATAGAGCAGAGCTTCCACGAGCAGGAGGAGACCACGGCGAAGATGAAACGATTCGTCTCCGATGCCAGCCATGAGCTTCGCACGCCGCTCGCGGCGATCCACGGGTATGCGGAGCTATACAAGATGCAGCGTGACCTGCCGGGTGCGCTGGGACGCGCCGATGAGTCGATCTCGCATATCGAGGATTCGAGCACCCGCATGACGGTACTGGTGGAGGACCTGCTGTCGTTGGCGCGCCTCGACGAGGGGCGTGGCATCGACATCACCCAGCAGGTGCCGCTGACCACGCTGGTCACGGACGCGACCGAAGACCTGCACGCGCTCGATCCGGGCCGTGAGATTCGCCGCGGCACGCTGACATTCCAGCCGCGCAACGGGGATGAGCCGGCCGATCTGGAGTTCGTCGAAGGCCCGCTGCCCGATGTCACGCTGAAAGGCGATGGGTCGAGGCTGCGGCAGGTGGTCACCAACATCGTCGGCAACATCCACCGCTACACGCCCGCCGACTCCCCGGTGGAGGTATCCGTCGGCGTCATGCCCGCGTCGATCAGCCCCGAATCGTTGGCCCGCATGTCCGCGAATGACGCTTCGATGCGCTACTTCATCGAAGCCGTGGACGTAAGCCGCTCCATGCAGATGGGCATGAACTACGCGGTGGTCCGCTTCAGCGACCATGGTCCGGGCGTGCCCGAGAACTCCCGCTCCAAGATCTTCGAGCGGTTCTACACCGCGGACCCGTCCCGGGCGCGTCTCAAAGGCGGCACCGGGCTTGGCATGGCCATCGCGCAGTCGGTGGTCAAGGCGCACAAGGGCTTCATCTGCGCGACCGACTCCCAGGGCGGCGGCCTCACGCTCACGGTGGTGCTGCCCGTAGCGCCGCTGGAGCCGAAGATCGCCGTGGGCGAACCCCCTCAGGACGCCAAGGCGGAACGCAAGGCCGAACGCAACAAAGCCAAGCAGGAGAAACAGCAAGCGCGGCAGCACAAGAGCGAGTGATTCGCGTCCGGTGCGCTGCCGCGTGCCGTGCGTTCATGCATTGAGGTAAACTGATACTTTGATGTATTCATGAGCAGATCGAGAATCTGCCGGTCCGACGAGTAACGAGGTGTGCCATGCCCAGTGGGCGCGTACGTTGGTTCGACGCGAAAAAGGGATTCGGATTCATTACGAACGACGAGAGCGAGGACGTGTTCCTGCCCGCAGCGGCTCTGCCGGATGGCGTGACCACCCTGCGCAAAGGCGCCCGCGTGGAGTTCTCCGTGATCGACGGCCGCAAGGGGCCACAGGCCATGGGCGTGACGCTGGTCGCATCCGTGCCGTCCCTGGTCAAGGCGACCCGCCCGAAGCCGGATGATATGGCCGCCATCGTGGAGGACCTTATCAAGTTGCTGGATTCCGCGGGCAACGAGCTGCGTCGCCATCGGTATCCCTCCGCCGCCGACAGCCGGAAGCTCGCCACACTGCTGCGTGGCGTGGCTGACAGCTTCGACGTGCAGGAATGAGGGGACAGGGGATAGTACATGCCTGAAACGACCATGCCTGAGACGGTTGTGGACGAACCCGGTATCGCGGATTCGCCCATCGCCTCCATCGACCCGAAAGACGCTGCCCGTGCCATGGCCGTCGAGGCTGCCGAGGACGAGAACGGCGTCGGAGAGTTCGTCGAGGCCATCGACGCCGGTGACGGCATCACCGATTACCGGTTCGTCTCGCTGATGCGCGGCTACGAGGGATGGCAGTGGTCCGTGACGATGTTCCACGATGTCGAACGCGACACGTGGACGGTGAACGAGTCAACGCTTATTCCCATGGAACAGGCGCTGCGCCCTCCGGAATGGATTCCATGGAAGGACCGTCTGCTGCCGACCGACCTGTCGGTGACCGACTCCATCGGCACCGACCCGGATGACCCGCGGTTGGAGGAAGGTTTCCGGGCGACCGCCGAAGCCGAGACCGGTGACACGCGCGTTTCGGATGCACGGGACGTGGAAGCGGCCGGGGCCCCGGGCAAGGTCGATGCCGCGGATGAGGCATCGGATACCGGAGCATCGGATTCTGAGGCGCCTGACAGCGAACCTGTGGAGTCCCAGGACGCTCAGCCCACCACAGCTGCGGAGGATGTCGATGACGCGGTGAGCGCATTCGATCTGTCCCGCCGCCATGTGCTGTCCCCGCTGGGCCGCGCCCAGACCGCGCAGCGCTGGTATGAGGGCCCTCGCGGCCCCAAGTCGTTGTCCACCAAGACCGCGTCGGGCAATCTGTGCTCCACCTGCGGGTTCTTCGTCGCGTTGCAGGGCGATCTGAGCGAAATGTTCGGCGTCTGCGCGAACAAGTGGAGCCCAGACGACGGCAAGGTCGTCTCGCTCGACCACGGATGCGGCGAACATTCCGAAATCGAGCCGCCCGAGCCGAGTCACATGTGGATTCAATCCAAGCCCGCGTTCGACGACCTGCATATCGATGTCATCGCGCAGGCGCCGCGGGACGAGCGCAGCGAAGTGGAGCTGATCGAGAAGCTCGGTGTCGCCGGCCTGCCGTTTGACGTGCCCAAGGGCACGATCATCCTCAAATCCCAGCTGCCTGAAACGCGCTGACCCGAATCGCCCGCAACACGGGCAACGTCACGGCGACCGAGTGGCGGAATGACGATGGAACGATAATCGCCTGTGACACCACGCGAAGCGGTGTCACAGGCGATTCGTCTATATCCGGGGTTGCGCATCCGGGCCAGCGCGCGATGGCGCTCAGTGCACGATGGTGACCGTGCACTCCGCGAAGTTCAGGATCTGCCTCGACACGGAACCGAGGAAACGGGCGTCCAAGCCGCTCAGACCGCGGGATCCGACGACCAGATGGCTGGCGAACCGGGATGCCGTGGTCAGGCCCTTGGCCGCCGCGATGTGGAACGCCTTGCCCGTCACCTGAAGCCCGTCGGGAATATCGGCCTGCTCGATCATGCGACGGACGATGTCCTGCGCGTGATCCTGACCGGCGCCGATCGAGGCGATCGCGTTCTCATAGCCGGGCACCTCGCCCAGATCCTTCAGCTGCCAGCAGAACATGACCTGCAGTGGGGCGTGATGCAGCGCAGCGAAATCAATGGCGAACCGCAACGCATGACGGGACGTCTCGGAACCGTCCACGCCGACGACCACCGGACGTTCGCCCTTGGCCGCGGCCAGCTCATCATCATCATGGTGAATCGGCATACCGGGGGCGAGCGAATGCGCGATATCATCCTGCACGCTCTTGTCCTCGTTGCCGGCGATCCTGACCACCGTCACCGGCACCTTGGCGGATTCGGCGAGGGAGGACGACAGCGACCCCACGAACCATCTGGTCACGCGACCCAGGGATCGGCGGCCGACGACGATCTGTTGGGCATCCGCTCCGATCTGCAGCAGTCCAGTCGTGCCGGAGGCGTGCACGGAGGTGAGCTTCAGGTTATCCGGGTCGAATGCAATGCCGGCGCTCGCCTCATTCACCCAATCCAGCAGTTGCTCGGTGATGGCCTTGCTCGCCTTCTCCCACGCGTCGGGATTGTCCGGCTGGGCTCCCATATCCCACGAATGCGTCCACGCATAGACCGCGTTGACCGCCCTGCCGCTCAAGGACGCCTCCCTGAGCGCCCACTGCAAGGCCGTGAACGACTCCTCGGAGCCGTCCACCCCAACGACGATGTCGCCGGCTCCGTCCGACGTCCGCGGCTCGGACTCGATGTTCACATCTGGTTGCGTCATGACATCCTCCTTGTTGGCATGTTATATTCAGCATATCGTTTTTCATTGCGTTATGAGCGCAATTATCGCGAGGAAAGGCATAAACGTCATCGCGAATCGGTAGAGTGGTGTGGACTATCGAGATGGAAGGACAAGCATGTTCGAACGGTTTACCGACCGTGCACGGCGCGTGATCGTGTTGGCGCAGGAAGAGGCGCGTACTCTCCAGCACAACTACATCGGCACCGAACACCTGCTGCTCGGCCTGATCCGCGAAGGTGAGGGGGTCGCCGCCAAGGCGCTCGCATCCAAGGGAGTGACCTTGGACGACACCCGCAAGCAGGTCGAGGAGATGATCGGCAAAGGCAATGCCGCCCCCAACGGGCACATTCCCTTTACTCCGCACGCCAAGCAGGTGTTGGAGCTGAGTCTGCGCGAGGCGCTGCAGCTCGGTCACAGCTATATCGGCACCGAGCACATCCTGCTCGGCCTGATCCGCGAAGGCGAGGGCGTGGGCACCCAGGTGCTCATCAAGATGGATGTCGACCTGGGCGAACTGCGTTCGGCCACTATCGACATGATCCATGGCAACAGCGGCGGCGCCAACGCCTCCGGCAAGGGCGATCTGGCCAACGCCGGCGGCGTGCAGGACAAGCGCAGCCAGACCGGTTCGGCCATTCTGGACCAGTTCGGGCGCAACCTGACCGCCGAAGCGGCCGAGGGCAAGCTCGACCCGGTGATCGGGCGCACCAACGAGATCGAACGTGTCATGGTCGTGCTGTCGCGCCGCACGAAGAACAACCCCGTGCTGATCGGCGAGCCGGGCGTCGGCAAGACCGCCGTCGTCGAAGGCCTCGCGCAGAAGATCAACGCCGGCGACGTGCCGGAGACGCTGAAGGACAAGCAGGTCTATTCGCTGGATCTGGGCTCCATGGTGGCCGGCTCGCGCTACCGCGGCGATTTCGAGGAACGCCTCAAGAAGGTGCTCAAGGAGATCAAGACGCGCGGCGACATCGTGCTGTTCATCGACGAGATTCACACGATCGTCGGTGCCGGTTCGGCGGACGGCGCCTTGGGCGCGTCTGACATGCTCAAGCCCATGCTGGCTCGCGGTGAGCTCCAGACCATCGGCGCCACCACCACCGACGAGTACCGCAAGTACATCGAGAAGGACGCGGCGCTGGAACGTCGTTTCCAGCCGATTCAGGTGCATGAGCCGACAATCGCGGAGACCATCGAAATCCTCAAGGGCCTGCGCTCGCGCTACGAGAACCACCACCACGTGACCATCACCGACGGCGCGCTGCAGTCCGCCGCGGAGCTGTCGTCCCGCTACATCCAGGACCGCAACCTGCCCGACAAGGCCATCGACCTGATCGACGAGGCCGGCGCGCGGCTGCGCATCAAGCGCCTGACCGCCCCGCCCGAGCTCAAGGAACTTGACCAGAAGGTCGCGAAGGTCGCCGCCGAGAAGGACAAGGCCATCAAGGACCAGGACTTCGAGAAGGCCGCCGAGCTGCGCGACAACCAGGAGAAGCTGGAAGCGGAGCGCAAGGAGAAGGAATCCTCCTGGCGCGAGGGCGAGTCCGATGTCGAGATGGTCGTGAACGAGGATGTGATCGCCCAGGTGATCTCCTCGACCACCGGCATTCCGGTGTTCAAGCTCACCCAGGCCGAGTCGAAGAAGCTGCTCGGCATGGAGTCCGAGCTGCACAAGCGCATCATCGGCCAGGACGAAGCGGTTTCCGCGCTGTCCCGTTCGATTCGCCGCACTCGTGTGGGCCTCAAGGATCCGAAGCGTCCTGCGGGCTCGTTCATCTTCGCCGGCCCGACCGGCGTCGGCAAGACCGAGCTGGCCAAGGCGCTGGCCGAGTTCCTGTTCGACGATGAGGACGCGCTGATTCGCGTGGACATGTCGGAGTTCTCCGAGAAGTATGCGGCATCGCGTCTGTTCGGTGCTCCTCCGGGATACGTCGGTTACGAGGAGGGTGGCGAGCTCACCGAGAAGGTGCGCCGCAAGCCGTTCTCCGTCGTGCTGTTCGACGAGATCGAGAAGGCCCATCCGGACATCTTCAACACGCTGCTGCAGGTGCTGGACGACGGCCACCTGACCGATGGTCAGGGACGCAAGGTGGACTTCAAGAACACCATCATCATCCTGACCACCAACCTGGGTACGCGCGACATCGCCAAGGCCGCCAACACCGGCTTCAACCTTGGCTCGAACGCGGAGTCCAGCTACCAGCGCATGAAGGATCAGGTCAGCTCCGAACTCAAGCAGCAGTTCCGCCCCGAGTTCCTGAACCGTCTTGACGACATCATCGTGTTCCGTCAGCTCACCGAGCCGCAGGTGCGTCAGATTGTCGACCTCGACATCAAGCAGCTCAACGACCGTCTGTTCGACCGTCACATGTCGCTGGAGCTCACCCCGGCCGCCAAGGACCTGCTCGCGCAGAAGGGCTTCGACCCGCTGCTCGGTGCTCGTCCGCTGCGCCGCGTGATCCAGCGCGACATCGAGGACGCCATCTCGGAGAAGATCCTGATGGGCGAACTCGAAGACGGTCAGCGCGTGGTGGTCGACTCCGAAGGCGAGGGCATCCTCGGCGAGTTCACTTTCCGCGGCGAACAGTTCGACGACGCCAAGCCCGAGAACGAGCCGGCTGCGGAGCCGGCAACGGAGGAGTCAGCTGACAAGTCGGCTGACAACGCCGCTCCCGCCTCGCAGGAGGCCTGATCGGGTACCGGTTGACCGGCCGACTGACCACCCCCAGTCTCGCTACACTCGACAGCCCCGCCAGCGGGGGCGTGAATTGGCTCCCGCTGGCGGGGCTGTCGCGAAGCGACTGGGGGTGGTCTGCAATATCCTCCCACTCATGCCGTCCTCAGGACGGCAAATCACCCGCACCCATACTCCCACCATGCGATTCCGTCCTACAGTGGAAACCGACACAACGAAGTGTTGGTCAGGAAGTATCTGGCCGCGATCATTACTTTGGTCTGTGCTATGACATGTGCGACACCAATTGCACGCGCAGACGGAACCTCTCCCGAAAACGAGTTGTTCACCGTCGTGTTGGTACAGGACGATGAGAGGATGGTCAGCTCCGACATTCCCGCACAGTATGTGCAGGAGTATAAGAACAGGCTCAAGAACGAAAAATTCAAGGCCGCCGAGATTGCCAAGGCGACCGGTTCCGAGATAAGTCTCATGACCACGACAGCTAACAACCCGCTGAAGCCAACCGTGACATATTTCCGGAAAAGCAGCTGCTTCATGCAATTCATATGGCCGGTGGTTTGTCATACCTGAATGTAACGAATGGCCTATTCATGATTGCTATCAGCGTATTCGCCGGTCTGCTTGGCCTGTTGCTCAGTATGATGATGCGTCGGCAGCAGACCCGTGAGCAGGCGCATGAACGCATGCTGGAGCGGGAGCGTCAGGAACATCACGCTCAGACGCTCGACTACGCCACGCAGGTGCACGACTCGGGCGGACGCGGTATCCGTTGATCGGTTGCGTCGACTATGTGACGCTCTTCGAGAAGAGCTTGCTGGCAAGGGATTCCATGGAGGGTTCGCGCTGCACGACAATGGACTCATGGAAGACATCGACCCCGATCATATGACGCTGCTTGGCGAGCTGCTCAATGAAATCGCCCATAACATCATCCGGCACTGCCCGGCAGGTTGCGAACTCGATTGCAGCGTGATGCTTCACGATGACGTCGCAGAAGTCACCCAGTACAATTCCGTGACTCATCCGGCCGATAAAAAGTGAGACAGCGGTCTCCACACATATGGGACTTGGCCTGTATCGTGACAGACTGCTCCATATCGGCGGCATGCTGCGCACCGAGGTCGAGGACGGCACTTGGATGCTGTATGCCCGTGTGCCTCTAACGCATCAAACCTGACCACTGTCGTAGCGTCCGCGGTGTCGTAATACAAAAAAGAGCGCCGGGAAGAATTCCCTGACGCCCATGCCAACGAGACGATGACAGCCGGTAATCGGTGTGTCGGCCGACCGTCCTGACGACGGCGGCCGGCCGACACACCGGGCCGGACAGCGAATCGGCCTACTTGATAGCGTTGAGCCACTGCTCCTTGGTGGCCTTCTCCGCCTCCAGCTTGGCCTTCTTCTTCGGGTCGGACTCGGCCGCGATCTTCTCGTCAAGCTCGGCGAGTTGAGCGGTCAGCTGCTCCTCGAAGCTGGACTTGCGGGCGTCGGCCTCCGGATCGGTCTTCTTCCACGCGGCGTCCTCGACGGCCTTGATCTGCTTGTCGACGGCGTCGAGACGGCCTTCGATGCGGCGCATGTCGTCGCGCGGCACATAGCCGATCTGATCCCACTCGTCTTGGATGGCTCCCAGCGCCTGACGCGCCTTCTTCGCGGCGGCCTCGTCGGCGACGGGCACCAGGGCCTCGGCCTTCTTCAGCAGCTCCTCCTTCTTGGCGAGGTTCTCTTTCTCGGAGGTGCTGATCTGGTCACGGTCGGCCTGACGCGCGTTGAAGAACTCGTCGGCTGCCTTGCGGAACTGCGCCCACAGCGCGTCGTCATCGCTGCGGCCGACGCGGCCGGCCCGCTTCCAACGGTCCATCAACTCGTTGAACCGGCGCGAGGTCTCACCCCATGCGGTCGAGTCCTTCAGCTGGTTCGCCTCGGCGATGATCGCCTCTTTCTCGGCCTTGGCATGGGCGCGCTCGACGTCGCGGGCCTGCGACCACTTGCGGCGGGCCTGGTTGAACGTGGTGCGTGCGGCGGAGAAACGCTTCCACAGCGCGTCGGCCTGCGGCTTGTCGATGTGCACGGACGTGCGCTGATGCTGCTGCCACTGGTCGAACAGGGAACGGAACTTGTCGGCGGTGGAACGCCAGTTGATCTCGTCATCCAGCGAGGATGCGAGGGCCTCGGCCTTCTCGACGATCTTGGTGCGTTCTTCGACAGCCTTGGCGATCGCCGCCTTGCGGGCCTTGGTGAGCTCGGCCTTCTTCGCGGCGCCGGCCTCCTTCAGCTGCTCGAACTGCTGCTTCAGCGCGGCCATGTCGCCGACCGCCGCGGGCTTGTCGGTCTCCTGCTCAAGGGACTTCAGCGTCTCGTCGATCTCGTGCGACTTCACCGTGTCGGAATGCAGGCGGCTCGCCAGCAGATCCAACTTGGCCTTGAGGTCAAGGTAACGACGGGCGTACAGCGACAGCGCCTCCTCCTTGGAGACGTCGGGGAACTGCCCGACCTCACGCTCGGAGTCGCCCTCCCTGACGTACACGGTACCGTTGTCGTCGACGCGGCCGAACGCTTCGGCCGCCTTCACCTCGGCGTCCGAATAGCCGGATGCCGAAGCGGCGGGGGCGGGGCGCTTGACCGCTTTCTTGGCGAATGCGGCCGGCGAAGGGGCGTGGGGTTTCGGCGCGGATGCAGGGGTCGGTGCCGGTGTGGGCGTCGTTGCCTGCTCGGTGGGTTCGGTGGTGTTGTCGGATATGGTGGCAGTCTCGTCGGCCATGGCCAGCTCCTTATAAGCTTGAAGGTAGTCGTTGGCTGGGGAAAAATCCGAATGGATTTTTCCGCAACCTCCCCTATTATAGGGAATCGTGGCTAAAGGCGCATCAATATCAGGATTTCCAGAGTGGCTCCCCTCTGAACGTGTTGTGGAGCAGCGTGTCATCGACACGCTCCGTAGGGTTTTCGAGCTCAACGGTTTCATCGGCATCGAGACACGCGCGGTGGAACAGGGCTCCAGTCTGCTCAAAAAAGGCGAGACCAGCAAGGAGATTTACCTGCTGTCCCGTCTGCAGGAGGTCGGGCACGAATCCGACACGCCGGTCAATGACCGGTTGGGTCTGCACTTCGATCTGACCGTGCCACTGAGCCGGTATGTGGTCGAGCATTCCGGCGACCTCGCGTTCCCGTTCAAGCGTTGGCAGATTCAGAAGGTGTGGCGTGGCGAACGTCCGCAGGAAGGACGTTTCCGCGAGTTCGTCCAGGCCGATATCGACGTGATCGGCAACGGCGACCTGCCCGACCATTACGAGGTCGAGCTGCCGCTGGTCATGGTGTCGGCTCTTGAGGAGCTGCGCGCGTTCGGCCTACCCAAGGCGACCGTGCACGCGAACAACCGCAAGCTGTCCGAAGGCTTCTACCGCGGACTTGGCCTGACCGACATCGAGGGAGTGCTTCGCGAGATCGACAAGCTCGACAAGATCGGCGCGGATGAAGTGGCGAAGCTGCTCGTCGACACGTGCGGCGCCGATGAAGCGCAGGCCCGCGCCTGCCTGGAACTGGCCGAACTCACCGCCGCCGACGGCAAGGAGCTCGCCGACAAGTTCGACGCGCTGTGCGCCGCGCACGGCATCGCGGACGATTCCGACGCGTACGCGCTGGCCCGGCAGGGACTGGACACGCTCGCGATGATCGTCGACGAAGCCGCCCTCATCCGCCCGGGCGCGGTGATCGCCGACCTGAAGATCGCCCGTGGACTCGACTACTACACCGGTTCCGTATACGAGACCTTCCTCGACGGGGCGGCGTCGCTTGGCTCGATCTGCTCCGGCGGCCGTTACGACAACCTCGCCTCGCAGGGCAACCGCAAGTACCCGGGCGTCGGCCTGTCCATCGGCCTGAGCCGTCTCGTGTCGTACATGCTGCACTCCGCCGGAGCGCACGCCAGCCGCGTCTGCCCGGCATCCGTGCTCGTCGCCGTGTGGAACGAGCAGGATCGCTCCGCCGCGAACCTCATCGCGAACACGCTGCGCTCCCGCGGCATCGCCGCGGACGTCGCACCCACTGCGGCCAAACTCGGCAAGCAGATCAAATATGCCGACAAGCTTGGCATCCCGTATGTGTGGTTCCCGGCTGGCGCGACGGACGGCGACGACACGGCATCCGACGAGGTCAAGAACATCGTCACCGGCGATCAGCAGCCGGCCGATCCCAAGTCGTGGCAACCGGATACTGTGTATGCCCGGCAAACCGTTGTAATCGACTGATTTTCGTCAGCGCCCGTCCTCTGCCGGGGACGGGCGCGCGTTGCAGGGAAACCATTGCATAGATTGCATAAGAAAGAGGAAGCATGAGCCAGACGGCTTACAGAACACATCATGCCACCGAGGTGACCGAAGCACTCGTCGGCCAGAAGGTGACGCTCGCAGGTTGGGTCGATCGTCGCCGCGATCACGGCGGCGTGGCGTTCATCGATTTGCGCGACAACACCGGCCTGGTGCAGATCGTCATCTACGACGAGGAGATGGCGCGCCCGCTGCGCTCCGAGTTCGTCATCCAGGTCACCGGTGAGGTTCGTCTGCGCCCGGACGGCAACGAGAACACGCATCTGGCCACCGGCAAGATCGAAGTCGTCGTCGAGACCATCGATGTGCTCGCCAAGTCCGATGCGCTGCCATTCCAGGTGTCCACCGCGCTCGAAAACGAGTCCGAGAACAAGCTGCCCGGCGAAGATGTGCGACTGAAGTACCGTTACCTCGACCTTCGCCGTCCGTCCATGCAGCACAACCTCAAGCTGCGCTCCGACATGGCCAAGGCCGCCCGCCACGCGCTGGAGGAGATGGACTTCACCGAGGTCGAGACCCCGACCTTCATCAAGTCCACCCCGGAAGGTGCCCGCGACTTCGTCGTGCCCGCCCGTCTGGTGCCTGGCTCCTGGTACGCGCTGCCGCAGTCCCCGCAGCTCTTGAAGCAGCTGCTCATGGTCTCCGGCGTCGAGCGCTACTACCAGCTCGCCCGCTGCTACCGTGACGAAGACTTCCGCGCCGACCGCCAGCCCGAGTTCACCCAGCTCGACATGGAGATGGCGTTCGTTGACCAGGAGGACGTGATGGCCATGGCCGAGAAGGTCATCGCCGCCATCTGGAAGTCCGCCGGCTACGACGTGCAGCTGCCGATTCAGCGCATCACCTGGCAGGATGCCATGGACAAGTACGGCTCCGACAAGCCGGACCTGCGTTTCGGCAACCCGCTCGTCGAGCTCACCGAATACTTCAAGGACACGCCGTTCCGCGTGTTCCAGGCCGACTACGTCGGCGCCGTCGTCTTCAAGGGCGGTGCCGCCACCCCGCGTCGTCAGTTCGACGCATGGCAGGAGTGGGCCAAGCAGCGCGGCGCCAAGGGCCTCGCCTACGTGTCCTTCACCGAGGACGGCGAGCTCAAGGGACCTGTCGCCAAGAACCTGTCCGACTCCGAGCGCGAGGGCCTGATGGCCGCCGTCGGTGCCGAGTCCGGCGACGCCGTGTTCTTCGCCGCCGGCTCCCGCGAATCCTCCCAGCTGCTGCTGGGTGCCGTGCGCGTGGAGCTCGCCCGTCGCGCGGGTCTGCTCGATCCGAAGAAGTTCGCCTTCACCTGGGTCGTGGACTTCCCGCTGTTCAAGCCCACCGACGACCCGGATGACGATGATGTGGCCGTCGGCCACTCCAAGTGGACCTCCATGCACCACCCGTTCACCATGCCGAGCAAGGACTGGATCGACAAGTTCGATCAGGATCCCGAGCACGCCATGTCTGACTCCTACGACATCGTCTGCAACGGCGAGGAGATGGGCGGCGGTTCCGTGCGTATCCACCGCGACGACATTCAGGACCGCGTCCTCAACGTCCTCGGCATCGCTCCCGAAGAGGCCAAGGAGAAGTTCGGCTTCCTCCTCGACGCCTTCAAGTTCGGCGCCCCGCCTCACGCGGGCATCGCTCTGGGCTGGGACCGCACCGTGTCCATCCTCGCCGGTGCCGACACCATTCGCGACGTCATCGCCTTCCCGAAGGCCGGTGGCGGTCGTGACCCGCTGACCGGCGCCCCGGCTCCGATCAGTGACGAGCAGCGTGCCGAGACCGGCGTCGACTACGACCCGGATGCCGAAGACTGAGTAACATCTCGCTGTCTTCTTTGACGGGAGGGCCCAGACCATGCAGGTCGGGGCCCTCTTTGCATATCCGTCTGCGCAGTGCACAGGCCGTTTTTTTTCGCAGTTGTCCGCACCCTGCTACCCGTGAGGATTGCCGAACTGCTGTTTTGCGTTCCTATGTGCGCGCCGAAACGACAAGTGCGCGCACATAGCGACGCAAATGGCCCGGTTTGCGTTCTTAAGTGCGCGCGGTCGTCGTTTCGGCGCGCACTTAGGAACGCAATGACGGCCAAAGCACATCAGATGCATGCCATATCGACCATTTGATGATGGGCGATGAGGTCGGGCAGGGCCCAATGGGATCGTGATCACCATTAGAATCGTGGATAACGACCGGTTCGCATTGCCCATGCTGGATATGCCGCTGACCGACATTCCCGGTCCCGAGATCTGCCGGCGTGTTCGTGCTGCATCAGCCGACATCGTGGTACTTGGCATCACATCGTATTCGTTGGATCATTACCGTCAGCTGGCGATCGATGCGGGCTCCCAGGGGTTGATTGCCAAAAGCGTGACGCCGAAGGAACTCGCCGAAGCCATGCGGAATGTCCTGGTACTGCCGTTCCCGGGTTTCCCGACCACGGAACAGGCACATGGGTCGATAGTATCGGCATCGGCGCGACGGTCCCGGACACTGTCTAAGCGGGAGCGTGAGGTGTTGGGTCTGTATGCCGACAACTATTCGACGGCGGAGATTGCGGAGCGCCTGGGAATAGCGGATTCGACGGTGTCCGTGGTGGTGCGGCACGCGAAGGTCAAGCTCGACGTCGCCACTCGGTCGAAGGCCGTGCGCGTGTTTCGTGCATTGTACTGAGTCGAATACGGCTTGAACATCGTGCGTCTGTTTACGGTGACCACCCCCAGCCGCCGGTACCGATCGAAGCCGCTGCCATGTCGATCCGGCATGTTGATGACGTCATGCGTGTCATGCAGCGCCCGCATGACGATGGAGCGCAACGATTGTGCTTCCGCTTCCTCCAGCAGCCCTGCGTCGAGGTCATGATCGATACGCATGACCGCGTAGGCGAGATCGTTGGAGATTCGGTCGTGCACACGCACAAGATCCGCAAGGCGCCGCCCGAATTCGCCGCGGCTTTCGTCACCGCGGACACGCACGCCGACCTCAACTGCGTGGTCAAGCACACGCTGGAGGTGTCCAAGGTCAGTTTCGTGCCGATTGACGCGGCCGTCGAGGCGACCGGCATGGAGTCGGGCGGCATGTCGCCGATCGGACTGCCCGATGACTGGTCGCTGCTCGTCGACCAGCATGTGCTGTCGATTCCCAAGCTGTATCTCGGCTCCGGCATCCGCCCGTCCAAACTGGTGGTCGACGGCTCGATCTTCGCCGATATTCCCGGCGTCCGATTCGTCCCCGGTCTGGGCAAGCCCCGGCAGTAAGACGCCGTGCGGCCGCGGGCGAGTCGCACAGGCGAGTCGCATATTGGACGAGAATGTGAACTTCTTGTGCCTTCAATAGTTTATACTGCTCAATATGTCAGAAAAACAAGAAGCAATACTCCCCGTGGTGCCGCTGGTACCGGGCAATGAACCCACAGAACGACCTCTCGTCGAACTGACTCACGTGGAAAAGTACTTCGGCGACCTCCACGTATTGAAAGACATCAACCTGACCGTCAACAAAGGCGAAGTGCTCGTCGTCGTGGGGCCGTCCGGCTCCGGCAAGTCGACGATGTGCCGCACCATCAACCGCCTGGAGACCATCGAGTCGGGCGACATCCGCATCGACGGCAAGGCGCTGCCCCAGGAGGGCAGACAGCTCGCGCAGCTGCGCGCCGAAGTCGGCATGGTGTTCCAGTCGTTCAACCTGTTCGCCAACAAGACGATCCTTGAAAACGTTACCCTCGCGCCCATCAAGGTGCGCCACATGGACAAGAAGGAAGCCGAGCGTCTCGCCATGGATCTGCTGACCCGTGTCGGCGTCGACTCGCAGGCGTCCAAGATGCCCTCCCAGCTGTCCGGCGGCCAGCAGCAGCGCGTGGCCATCGCCCGCGCGCTCGCCATGCGCCCGAAGGTCATGCTGTTCGACGAGCCGACCTCCGCGCTCGACCCCGAAATGGTCAACGAGGTGCTGGACGTGATGGTCGAGCTCGCGCGAGAAGGCATGACGATGATCTGCGTCACCCACGAGATGGGCTTCGCGCGCAAGGCGGCCGACCGCATCGTGTTCATGGCCGACGGGCAGATCCTTGAGGAGAACACGCCCGACGAGTTCTTCGGCCATCCGAAGACCGAACGCGCCAAGGACTTCCTGTCGAAGATCCTCACGCACTGATTGGTCGTGACGCATATGACGGTATTCAACACTCGCATCAGGCGCATCGCCCGCCGCGCGCTCGCGGCGCTCGCCGCCGTGGCATGCACGATGTCGCTGGCCGCGTGCGGCGCCGACGAAAGCGGCAAGATACGCATCGGCATCAAGTTCGACCAGCCCGGCCTCGGCTTCAAGAAATCCGGAACATACGTCGGCTTCGACGTGGACGTGGCCAAGTATGTCGCCAAGAAGCTCGGCTATTCCGAAGATGAGATCGTCTGGAAGGAAGCCCCCTCCAAGCAGCGTGAGGCCATGCTGCAGAACGGCGACGTCGACATGATCCTCGCCACCTACTCGATCACCGACGAGCGCAAGAACGCGGTCTCCTTCGCCGGCCCGTACTTCGTGGCCGGGCAGGACCTGCTTGTGCGCAAGGACGACCATTCCATCAACGGCCCCGAAGACCTCAACGGCAAGCGCCTGTGCTCGGTCACCGGTTCCACTTCGGCCGCCACAGTCAAGAAGAAGTTCGCCTCCGAAGTGCAGCTCATGGAGCAGCCCGGCTATGCGGAATGCGCCACGGCGCTGTTCTCCGGCATCGTGGACGCGGTCACCACCGACGACATCATCCTCGCCGGCCTCGCCTCCGCCTCGCGTGGCAAGCTGCGCGTCGTCGGCAAGCCGTTCACGCAGGAATACTACGGCGTGGGCATCAAGAAGGGCGACACGGCGCTCGCCAAGAAGATCAACGCCGCCATCGCCGAGATGATCAAGGACGGTTCCTGGGAGCGCGCCATCGCCGACAACACCGAGGGCACGTCGTACACGCCGAACGCGGAGTACAACCCGCCGAAACCGACCGAGGGGGAGAAGTAGCATGGACGGATTCATCCAACTGTTCAGCGAGTACGACGTTCCCGCCGCGTTCCTGGTCAACATCGAACTGACGCTGTGGTCGGCGCTGTTCTCGCTGATTCTCGGCGTGGTGCTGGTCATGATGCGCATCTCGCCGATATCCTCGCTGCGCACCGTCGCCGGAGCCTACGTGGAACTGTTCAAGAACCTGCCGCTGACCATCATCATGGTGTTCATGGTGCTGGGCGCCTACGCGCAGCTCAAGCTCACGTTCTCCGACACGTTCGTCACGAACTTCTTCTGGCTGGCGGTGACGGGACTGAGTCTGTACACCGCGGCGTTCGTGTGCGAGTCGCTGCGTTCAGGCATCAACACCGTGCCGATCGGCCAGGCCGAGGCGGCTCGTGCGCTCGGATTGGGCTTCATGCAGTCGGCCACGCAGATCATCCTGCCGCAGGCGTTCCGCGGCTCGGTCGCGCCTCTCGGCAATACGCTGATCGCGTTGCTGAAGAACTCCACGGTGGCCGCGGCCGCGTCGGTGGCCACGGAGACGTCGTCGCTGATGAGCACGATGATCGAATTCCACCCGGACGTGATCGTGCAGATCTTCCTGATCTTCGCGTTCGGCTATGTGATTCTCATCATCCCGATCGGCATGCTGACCACGTACCTGTCCAACAAGCTCGCCGTGCGGAGGTGACGACATGGCTGATACTTCCAATTCCGTATTGTTCGACCAGCCCGGTCCCAAGGGACGTCGCACCATCCGCATCGTCAACTGGGTCGCCGCGCTGATCTTTGTCGGCGTGCTGGTGCTGATCCTGATGCGCCTGCACAACCCGCCGGACGGCGAGAACCAGCTGAGCTGGGAGCTGTGGAAGCCCGCGCTGGAGCGTGAGGCGTGGACTGATTTCTATCTTCCCGGCCTGTGGATGACGGTCAAGGCGTCCATCGTCGCCGTTGTCGGCTCCGTGGTGTTCGGCCTGGTGTTCGGCGTCGGCCGACTGCTGCCGAACGTGGTGCTGCGGGCGATCTCGTCGGTCGTCGTGGAGTTCTGCCGCGCGGTGCCGGTACTGCTGCTGATGATCTTCTTCTGGCGCTGGTTCGCGTTCGCGGGACTGTCCAGCCCGTCCTACTGGGCAGTGGTGCTGGCCCTGGTGCTGTATAACGGCTCCGTGGTCGCCGAGCTGGTGCGTTCCGGCGTCGGCAACCTACCGAACGGGCAGCGTGAGGCGTCGCTCGCACTGGGACTGACCGAGACGCAGTCGCTGATGCAGATCGAGGTGCCGCAGGCCGTCTACGCGATGTTGCCGGCCGCCGTCACGCAGCTGGTCGTGGTGCTCAAGGATACCGCGCTCGGATCGATCATCATGTACACCGATCTGCTGCAGGAGTCGCGCCGTCTCGGCTCGATGTACTTCAACATCCTGCAGACGCTGGTCGTGGCCGCGGTCGTGTACTTCATCGTCTGCTGGCTGCTGTCGCGTCTGGCCGAATGGCTGCCGTCGCGCATGCAGCAGCGCACCGCGGCGCCGGCCGAACCGGAACCAGTTCCGCCGATCGCGATCATGGATCCGTCCAACGTCAACCAGATCGCCGTCGCCAAGGAGGTCGAGGAGCGCCCCCTGCGCGGCACGCCGCTCACATACCACGTGCACCATCGCGGCAGCAACGCCTCGATCCACAACTGGCAGCGCACGCGCTACGAGCAGGGCTTCGACGAGGCCCATCCCGATCCGCAGGGCGGAGATGAGGGCGATGCCGAGCAGAAGAACGCTGAAGACGACGCGTAATGACCCGGTAGATTACGGTCCGCGCAGGAATACGCGGACAGCGTCCCGCAGCCTGACCCGATAACGGCCGGGCCGGCACTCCCCGACAGGGGATGCGCCGGTCCGGCCGTTCGATATTCCGCCGCGGAAATGCTTCACAAGGCGGCGCATGGGACGTACAATCGGGGCATGGCCAAAGGCGACGGAAAATCGGACAAGACAGATAAGCCGGACAAGTCGGGCAAAGGAGCGAAGTCCGAGAAGACGGACAAACGCATCGACAAGGTACTGCGGCTCGCCACGAACCGCATCGAAACCATCGAATCGAGCACGACGGTGGCTGAACGACTCGCGAACGCCGCCAAATCCAGTGAGCTGCTCAGCGCTGTATGGTCGCTGCCACCCGCGCAGCGTCTCATGTTCCATCACGGCGTGCATATCGACGATGTCGCCGGAGACTCCACACCCGGCTTCCCAGGCGGCAGGGATGACGCTGAACGGTTCATCACGCTCAGCTCATCGGAGATCGCCCGATATCAACGGCTGCTGTATGCGAACGGCGTCAAGGGCTCGCGCCGCCGGCTGCTCATCGTGCTGCAGGGCATGGACGCCTCCGGCAAGGGCGGCATCGTGCGCCACGTGTTCCGGCAGGGCGACCCGATGGGCATCCACTATCACGGTTTCGGCAAGCCGACCGACGAGGAGGCGCGGCACGGCTTCCTGTGGCGGGTGGAACGCGAGCTGCCAAAGAACGGGTGGATCGCGGTGTTCGACCGCTCGCATTACGAGGACATCGTCATGCCGCATGTGTACGGCACGTATCCCGAGGCCGAATGGTGCGGCCGGTACGATCTGGTCAATGAGTTCGAGCGTTCGCTGGCGGCCGACGGCTGCGCGATTCTCAAGATCTTCCTCGTCGTGAGCCAGGAGGAGCAGAAGAGGCATTTTCTCGGGCGTCTCAACGACCCGACCAAATACTGGAAGTTCGACATGTCCGACCTGGATGCGCGCGAACGCTGGGACGACTATATGGGTGCGTGGCAGGAGGTGTTCGAGAAGACCAGCACGCAGACCGCGCCGTGGTATCTGGTGCCCGCTGACAACCGCTGGTACTCGAGGGCCGTGGTCTCCGAGCTGCTGCGCACCACATTGAAGAACATGAACATGACATGGCCGGGACTCGACCCGGACGTCGATCCGGACGAGGTTCGGCGGCTGCTGGGGTGAACTTGCGCCCGCCGGTCGATTCCGCAAGCTGCACCGGCGTGTAGACTGGGAACCACTATGGCAGATACAGAACACTATGGTTCGCTGGGGGCGCTGGCGCCCGCGTGGGACGAGGGCGAGCGCAACATCGACACGGACGAGATCTACGAGCGGTTCTTCGGCTGGGTGGCCGACGTCAAGGGCGTCGAGCCGTGGCCTCATCAGGAAGAGGCCATCATGGACCTGCTGGCAGGCGACCATGTGATCCTCAACACGCCGACCGGCTCCGGAAAGTCGCTGGTGGCGCTTGGCATGCACTTCGCCGCGCTGTGCACCGGGCGGCGCTCCTATTACACCGCGCCGATCAAGGCGCTGGTCTCGGAGAAGTTCTTCGATCTGGTCGAGGTGTTCGGCCGCGACAACGTCGGCATGATCACTGGAGACACGCATATCAACGCCGATGCGCCGATCATCTGCTGCACGGCCGAGATCCTCGCCAACCAGGCGCTGCGCGAGGGGCGTCGCGCGGACGTCGGCTGCGTGGCCATGGACGAGTTCCACTATTACGGCGACTCGGAGCGCGGCTGGGCGTGGCAGGTGCCGCTGCTGACGCTGCCGGACACGCAGTTCCTGCTGATGAGCGCCACACTCGGCAACGTCGACGCGATCGCCGACAAGCTGGAGGACATGACCGACACTGACGTGGACGTGATCGCCGACGCGCCGCGCCCGGTGCCGCTCACTTACGAGTACACGCTCGATCCGCTGGAGAAGACCGTCGAACTTGCGTTCCGCAAGGGCGAGACGCCGATCTACGTCGTGCATTTCTCGCAGGATGCGGCGCTCGACACCGCGCAGTCGCTCGCCTCGACCGGCGTGTCCAGCAAGGAGCAGCGACAGGCCATCGCCGAGGCCATCAAGGGCGTGAAGTTCACGACCGCGTTCGGCAAGATACTGCAACGGCTGTTGCGTACCGGCGTCGGCATCCACCATGCCGGCATGCTGCCGCGATATCGTCGTCTCGTCGAGCAGCTTGCGCAGCAGGGGCTGTTGCCGGTCATCTGCGGCACCGATACGCTGGGAGTCGGCATCAACGTGCCGATCCATTCGGTCGTGCTGACCGCGCTGACGAAGTTCGACGGCACCAAGATGCGTCGCCTGCGCGCCCGCGAGTTCCATCAGATCGCCGGTCGCGCCGGCCGCATGGGCTTCGACACGGAGGGACTGGTCGTCGCCGAGGCGCCCGAATACGAGATCGAAAACGCCAAGGCCGTCGCCAAGGCCGGGAACGATCCGAAGAAACTCAAGAAAGTCAAGCGCAAGAAGGCGCCGGAAGGGTTCGTCACGTGGAACCAGAGCACGTTCGACAAGTTGATTGACGCCGCGCCGGAAACACTCGTCCCGCACATGAAGATCACCCATTCGATGGTGCTCAACGAGGTCACGCAGGGCGGTGACGCGCGCCGGCGCGTCGACGAGCTGATCGACGACTCCGCGCAGACGCCGGACCAGAAGGAGCATCTGCATGAACGTGCCGACGAGATATTCCAGACCCTGTTCGACACGAAGGTGATCGAGACCGAAGAGCGCGACGACGGTGGGCTCGACTACTTCCTCGACGTGGACATGCCCGACGATTTCGCGCTCGACCAGCCGCTTAGCCCGTTCCTGCTCGCCGCGCTGGAACTGCTCGACCCTGAATCCGACATGTACGCGCTTGACGTGATTTCCATGGTCGAGGCCACACTCGAAGACCCCAAGCAGGTGCTGCGCGCGCAGGAGCGGCAGGCGCGCGACGCCGCGATGATCCGGATGAAGGAAGACGGGCTCGAATACGACGAGCGCATGGACAGGCTGCAGGAGATCACCTATCCCAAGCCGCTGGAGGACATGCTTGACGCGGCGTTCGATCAGTACCGGCACGACGTGCCGTGGGCGAACGACTACTGGCTGAGCCCCAAATCCGTGGTACGCGACATGGTCGAGACCGCCTCCGACTTCACCGGATACATCTCGCGGTACAACATCGCCCGCTCGGAGGGCACGCTGTTGCGCTACCTGTCCGACGCCTACCGGGCGCTCGCCCGCACCGTACCGGACGACAAGCTCGACGATCAGCTGCGCGACGTGATCTCATGGCTGCGCGTGGTCGTGCGTTCTATCGACTCCAGTCTGGTGGACGAATGGGAGAACGCCGGCGCGTCCGATGATGCCTCGCAGGCGGCCGCCAGTCTGGCCGCGCCGGGCGCGAAGGCCGCGGTGGTGGAGGACCGGCGCGGGCTCACCGTGCTGATCCGCAACGCGCTGTTCCACCGCGTGCAGCTCATGGACCTTGACAAGCCCGAGGCGCTCGGCGCTCTCGACAAGGAGTGGGGCTACGGCGTGCATGAGTGGGAGGACGCGCTCGACGACTTCTACGACGAACACGAGTACGTGAACACCGACGCCAAGGCGCGTTCGGCCGAGCTGTTCATGCTCGACGAGAAGCACGAGAACGATGAGCACAGCTGGCACGTTCGCCAGATCATCGACGACTCCGACGGCGACCACGACTGGGCCATCAGCGGCACCATCGACCTGGACGCGACGCAATCCAGCGGCGAAGTCGTCTTCTTCGACTACGCCGTCACCAACGACTGACGCCGCCGGCCCTCGCCAGCGGGGGCTGGCGCGAAGCGACTGGGGGTGGTCTGTCCGGTATCGAACCTATGTTCGATGCTGTGTTGTAGAGTGTAGGCATGACTGAGAATGATCTGTTCGGGGCGGCGGATGTGCCCGACGATATGACGCGACCGTTGGCCGTGCGCATGCGGCCTCGGACGGTCGACGAGGTGTTGGGGCAGTCCCATGTGTTGGGGGAGGGCTCCCCATTGCGGCGTCTGGCGAATCCCTCGTCCAAGGGGTCGCTGACCGCGCCGAGCTCCATCATCATGTTCGGACCTCCCGGCGTGGGCAAGACCACGCTGGCGACCATCGTCGCCCGTCAGTCGGGGCGCGCGTTCGAGGAGCTGTCGGCGGTGACATCGGGGGTGAAGGACGTGCGTGACGTGCTCGCCCGCGCGCGGCGCAGACTCGTCGGCGACGGCACGGAGACCGTCCTGTTCATCGACGAGGTGCATCGTTTCTCCAAATCGCAGCAGGACGCGTTGCTGCCCGCCGTCGAGAACCGTGACGTCACCTTCATCGGCGCGACCACCGAGAATCCGAGCTTCTCCGTCATCAAACCATTGCTGTCACGTTCCGTCGTCGTCAAACTCGAATCGCTGGAACCGTCCGATCTCGCCACGCTCATCGCACGCGCGGTGGAAGACAAGCGCGGATTGAACGGCGAAGTCAAAATCGACGATGCGGCGGTCAACGAGATCGTCCGCATGGCCGGCGGTGACGCCCGCAAGACGCTGACGATCCTCGAAGCCGCTGCAGGTGCCGTCACCGGAGACAAGGCCCGCAAAAAAGGCGCGCGGCGTCCGACCATCACGCCGGATGTGGTCTCGCAGGTCATGGACGCCGCCACCGTGCGCTACGACAAGGACGGCGACGACCATTACGACGTCATCTCCGCATTCATCAAATCGATGCGCGGCTCCGACCCGGATGCCGCGATACACTACCTCGCACGCATGCTGCGAGCGGGCGAGGATCCGCGGTTCATCGCCCGTCGCATCATGATCGCCGCCAGCGAGGAGGTCGGCATGGCCGCGCCGCAGATACTGCAGGTCACCGTCGCCGCCGCACAGGCCGTCGCGATGATCGGCATGCCCGAAGCGCGCATCATCCTCGCCGAGGCGACCATCGCCGTCGCCACCGCACCCAAATCGAACGCCAGCTACAACGCCATCAACCAGGCGCTCGCCGACGTGGACGCCGGGCTCATCGGCCAGGTGCCGCTATACCTGCGCAACGCGCCGACCGCGTTGATGAAAAGCTGGGGCAACCATGACGGCTATCGGTACGCGCACGACTGGCCGGGTGCCGTCGCGCCGCAGGAATACCTGCCCGAGGAGCTGCGCGGCCGCGAGTACTATCATCCCAACGACCGCGGATACGAGCACGAGGTCAGCCAGCGCTTGGACAAAGTCCGCTCCATCCTGCACAGTGAAACCGCGCCGGACGGCTATACCGAGTCCAAAGAGCAGAACGGATAAATCGCCCCGCCCGACGGGGTTGCCGAGCGATAGCGAGGCTGGGAGTGGTTCATCGCAACTGCCACTCCGCCCCTCGTCCGGCAATCCGTTACACTGTAATGTGGCCTGACGCAGTGTGGGTATCGTAAGGGCAGTCCGGAAACAACTGGCGTCGGTCTGAATGGATTTCATCACATGACCTCAACCTCGCAGGAGCGCATCCCCAAGCGTCTGATCGGCGCCATCGTCGCCGTGGGCTCGCTGGCATTCATCGGCATCCTCACCGAAACGGTGATGACCGTGCTGTTCCCGGAACTCATGACCGAATTCGGCGTGAACACCGCCACCGTGCAATGGATCACCACCGTGTATCTGCTGGTGGTCGCGGCCACGATGCCGCTGTCGTCGTTCCTGAACCGCCGTTTCCGGCTGAAGTCCCTGTTCATCGCAGCTGTGGTCCTTGCCTTGACCGGTTCGGCGATCATGATCGTCGGCCACACCTTCCCGGTCATCCTGCTCGCCCGCGTGATCCAAGGCATCGGCTCGGGCGTGGCGACGCCGCTGATGATGAACATCATCCTCGAACAGTCGCCCCGCAGCAAGGTCGGCCGCCTCATGGGCGTAGGTTCGCTGGTGATCACGGTCGCCCCGGCCATCGGCCCCACCGTCGGCGGCGCAGTGTCGAGTGTTTTGCCGTGGCGTGCCATCTTCGTCATCGCCATTCCGATCGTGCTGTTGGTCTCCCTGCCGCTCGGACTGCACTGCATCGAGCAGAAACGCCCCACCGAGGACGCGCGGCTCAACCCAGTGCAGTTCGTGGCGATAGTGCTCGCCCTGAGCGGCATGATCTTGGCGCTCAACCAGATGGGCGTCGCGGTCAGCGCTGCGGTCAACGGCTCTTCGGCGACACGTCCCGTCATCATCACCGTCGTGAGCCTGGTCGTCGGTGTGGGCTCCCTGGTGTTCTTCGGCTGGTCATCCAGCCGCTCGTTCTCGCCGCTGATTCGTCTGGGGTGGCTACGAGACCGTGTCGTCCAGCTTCATCTACTCGCGTATCTGATTCTGCCGATCGTCGGCATCGGATTCGGATACGTCATCACCAATCTGGCCCAGATGTCGCTTGGCACCAGCGCGTTCCACGCCGGCGTCCTCGTGCTGCCGGGCGCTCTGGTCGGTGCGTTCTTCGCGCCCGTCGGAGGCATGCTGTACGACAAATTCGGCCCGACGAAGCCGATTCTTTCGGCGATTTCGGTGGCCACGTTCGGACCGATCCTGCTGCTGGCATTCTCCATGCGGTTGACGCCTGCGCTGCTCGCCGGCTTCTACTTCATTTTCGGGCTGTGCTATGCGCTGGGATTCTCCAACATCATGACCAGTGCGCTGAGCGGCATCGACCACGCGTTCATGCCGGATGGCAATGCCGTGTTCAATACCGCATTGCAGTTCGGCGGTGCCGTCGGCACCGCACTGTTTTCGATGATTCTCGGCGTGGCTCAGGCGGGCGCCGGCTCGGCCGAAAAGGGGAGTGCCGCGTTCCGTCACGCCACGGCCGTGGGCGGCACGTGGATGTTCGCGACGATGACGGTGATCTGCCTGATCGCGATCTGCTCGCTTGCCTGCGCGTTCCGTATCCGTGCGTCGAGAACGGCTGCCGAGCGCTGACTCCCGCTCCGGGGGATGGTTCAGGTCAGAGCCATCCCACCGCCAGCAGCGCGACGACGTAGGCGACGCACGCGGCTGCGACCATTAGATCGCGTCGGCGCGCGCGCATCACTCTCCAATGGGTGCGGTGGATGCCTTCCTCGTAGCAGCGCGCGTCAAGCGCCAGACTGAGATTATCCGCGTGACGCAGCGCCGCCACAAGGATCGGCACGATGATGGCGAACAGCGCTTTGACACGAGTGGCCGGCGAACCGGTCTCGATCGTGCCGCCGCGGGCCGATTGCGCGTCGATGATCGCCTTGGTCTCGTCGCTGAGCGTCGGCAGGAACCGCAGCGCAAGACTCATCACCAGAGCCATTTCCTGCGTGTGCCAGCCGATCTTTCTGAACGGCAACAGCAGGGAGCCGAACGCATCCGTCATCGCGGTGGGGGTCGTCGTCGCAAGGAACACGGCACCCAGGATGATCACCAGCGCGAGACGGCACGAATACAGCACCGCGACCATGAGCCCGCCGGTGGTGATCGGCAGCGGGCCGATATGCGCAAGCGTCTCGCCGGAGCGGGCGAAGAACATGTTCACCAGGCCCATCACCGCGAATACGATCAGGAACACGCGCACGGAAGACAGCAAACGCAGCGGATGCAGCCGGGCGGCCGCCACGACGCATGCGGTCAGGACGGCGCCCATCGCCAGCTGCGCCGGCCTGGTGATGACGAATGCGGTGAACATCAACGTCAGGAACGTCACCATCTTCGCGCGCGGATCCAGGGACGCTACGAATGACGGACGGTTCCTGGATTCGTCTTCAATGGACTCGATGCCGGCTTTGCCGGCGTTCGTGGAAGACTCGGTGGCGTCGCCGACGCTGGTGTCTTCGTCGTCTCCGGTGCCGCAACCATCGCCTTCGCCGTCGCCATTATGCGATCCCATGGTGATGATGCGGTCCGCGCAGTGCTCGGCCTCGTCGATGGAATGCGTGATGATGAGCACCGCCACGCCCTGACTTTTCAGGGAACCCAGCAGCGCGTGGATGCGGGAGACCGCCGATTCGTCCAGACTGGCGGTCGGCTCGTCCATGATGAGCACACGAGGGCGGCATGCGATGACGCCCGCGATGGCGACGAGCCGCTGCTGCCCGCCCGACAGGTTGAACGGAGAACGGTCGGCGAGATGCTCGATATGCAGCATCCGCAGCGCCTCCTCTACGCGGGTGGCCACCTCCAACTCGCTCAGATGCTGGTTGCGTGGGCCGTACGCCACATCCTCGGCGACGGTGTCAGCGAACAGCTGACGCTCCGGATGCTGCATGACATAGCCGACGTTGCGCCGCAGGGCCGCGCGTTCTTTTCGGGTGAGTGCGCGAGGCCGTTTCCCGTGTTTCGACGACGCGACCGGCAATCCGGCCACGGTGATCGATCCGGCGGACGGGCGGTCCAAGGCGCACAGCAGACGTGCGAGTGTGGTCTTGCCGGCGCCGTTGGCACCCATCAGCGCCACGATTTCGCCTTCGGCGACGCGCAGAGAAAGATTCTCGAAAACCGGGGCGTCGCCATCGTCATAACGATATGACAGGCCGGATACTGCGATGGCGTCGGATGCTGAGCCTGCAGGTGGAATGGGTGATGCGTCCGACTTGGTAGACGCCGGTTTTACGGGTTGTCCGGATTTCGCTGGTTGCGCGGGCGACGCGGCCGCGGTGGAACCTCCGGGCTCCTCAGCTGCCGACTCCGTGGAGCCCGCAGCGTCAGTTGCGTCAGCGTGGCTCCGCGCAATCACTTGCTTCGCCGCAATCGCTTCGACCTGCGTGAGCAGCCCGCCGTCTATGCGAAGTACGCGGTCGGCGTGCATGGTCTCGTCATGATGATGCGTGACCAGCACGATCGTCGTGCCACGCCGTTGCAGCATGTCGAGGATGCGCATCACCTCGATCCGCGCGTCGGGATCCAGCATCGCGGTCGGTTCGTCGAGCACCAGCATGTGCGGGTTCATCGCCAGCATTCCGGCGATGGCGATACGCTGCTGCTGGCCGCCGCTCATGCGCGTCGGATCCGCGTGGCGGAACCCCGCCATATCCACCGATTGCAGGGATTCGTCGATGCGCCCGCCGATGTCGTCCCGAGCCACGCCGAGGTTTTCCGGGCCGAATGCCACATCATCCTCGACGATGGTGGTGACGATCTGATCCTCCGGATTCTGGAACACCGTGCCGATGCCATGCCGGGCATCGCGGTATTCGCTCGGATTCGCTGAAGCGGTCTCGCCGTCGAAGACATGATGGCCCAGCAGCGTCACATCGCCGCCGTCCGGGGCGGCGAGACCGGCGATCAGACGCGCCAGAGTGGATTTGCCGGAGCCGTTGGGGCCCACCAGACACAGCCGCTCCCCGCTGCGGATGGTCAGGTCGATGCCGTCAAGCACCCATGTGACGCCGTTGTCATAGCTGAATCGCACATGCTCAAGTCGTGCGGCGGGAACCATGCTGTTCATATCATCCATTCACAAAACATCGTGGTCAATCCATATCATAGAGGCCATTGTCGCCGCTGACGGATGCAGCCCGCCAGAGAGGTCATCACCCGGACTGTCGGAAATAAGCCTCGTGCGATGACCCTTTTGGCGGGCTGCCCTAGGCGGCGACTTCGCGCCGCGTCATGTCAGCGATTCAGCAGGTTCGAAATCGGCTTGTACACCAGGAACGTGACCACGCCGTGAATCACGAACTTGATCAGGTTGAACGGCAGCAGTGCGGGAACGATGATGGCCGCCACCTCGGAGACCGGCCAGCCGGTGTAGATCGGCGTGATGACCAGATTGCCGGCGATGGCCGCGACCAAGGCCAGAAGGGCACCGACGACCAAACCGATGACAGCGCCCTTGCGCGTGTGCACGTGGCGATAGATGAGCGCCGCCGGCACCGACAGCGCCAAGGCCACCAGCACGGCCATCAGCGTGCCCCACGGGTCCATGAACACGTGCGGCACGAAGCCGAGCACACTGACGATCGCGGCTGCGGCCGGGCCGTACGCGAAGCCGGCGATCAGGCACACGATGCCGGACGGGTCGTATTTGAGGAACGAGAACGCCGGGTTCGGCAGGATCGGGAACGAGATGAAGCTGGTCGCCATCGCCAGCGCCACGAACAGCGCGTACATGGCGATGCGGCGGGTCGACCAGCGGCCGGAATCGGCGACGCCGGTCGAATGCGCCAAATCCGGGCGCGTCGGCTTGGCCGCGTTCGACGAATCTGCTGAATTGGGTTGCGAAGATACACTCATGGTGAGCTCCGTTTCTTCCATCCGGACTTTGACCGTTGGCTCCGGATTCCCGCCGGATCAGCCGCTTGCGCGGGTCGCGGGCTGCCGCGGCCGCCGTTATGAATCCCGGCTCCGCAGGTCACCGCCAGTAAGGAATTGCACCTTCCCTGAAACTTGCTTGACCATGTATACGCCGGGGTGTGGATGATTGACGTAACGTTGCCCACATAGCGAACATGAGGCATCCATGCGCGTAGGTGGCCCCATCCACTACGTTGTGACCGGTTTTCGCGCTGTATACCGGCGCAATTGCCCATTGCGACACGATTTCGTTATACAATTTCGCGTACAGCCACTATGACGTGCGTGTCGCACACCGTCCAACAGGAGGTCATGATGATTGATACCGCTCAAGCGTTTGGCGTGGATATCGGCGGATCCGGTATCAAGGCCGCTCCGGTCGACCTGAACAAGGGGGAGTTCGCCGAGCCCAGGCTGAAGATCCTCACCCCGTCCGAGTCCACCCCGCAGGCGATCGGATCGGTGCTGCGCAAGCAGCTCGAACATTTCGAGGTTCCGGAGACGGTTCCGGTCGGCATCTCTTTCCCCGCTCCGGTCAAGCCCGGCCAGAAGCTGAATTGGATCGCCAACCTCGACCAGTCGTGGGTAGGCGTCGACATCACCGAGGCGCTGTCCGAGGAGTGCGGCCGTCCGGTCACGGTCGTCAATGACGCCGATGCCGCCGGCTTGGCGGAACAGCAGTTCGGCGCGGCCAAGGGTCAGGAGGGTCTGGTCGTCGTGACCACGCTCGGTACCGGCATCGGCACGGCGCTGATCTATGACGGCGTGCTCATTCCGAACACCGAGCTCGGCCACATCGAGCTGGAGGGCGGCAAGGGCGACGCCGAGCGCTACGCATCCTCCGCGGTGCGCGAGCGCAAGGAGCTCAGCTACAAGAAGTGGGCCAAGCGTCTGACCAAGTACTACAGCCTGATCGAAAAGTACTTCAGCCCCTCGCTGATCGTCATCGGTGGTGGCGTGAGCCGCAAGAGCGACAACTTCGTGCCGTTCATCGACATCGATACGCCGATCGTCCCCGCGAAGCTGCGCAACGAGGCCGGCATCATCGGTGCCGCCTACTACGCCAGCACCAAGTAGCGCAGAGGACACAGGCACATACATTCGCACGCCACACCTTGGCCGACCATCGTCCCGGCAATGCAGGACGCATGGTCGCGGTAGGGTAGTGGCGTGCGTTTTTCTTCCCGAGTAGATCTGAGCGAGCCCAATCCCATAGCCGCAGCCGAGACACATTGCCGGCGCGAAGGCATGCCCCTGGGCAAGCTCAACGATTCCAATCCCACACGTCACGGACTTGCACCGGCACTGGTGCCGGGCACGTACACCGCCGACCCGAGAGGCCCGCGGCCCGCACGGGAGGCGCTGGCCTCCTTCCTGACCGAGCTTCACCGGGGCGCCGAAGGTGCCGGCACCGCGCCGGCGGCGGATCCGAATCGCCTCTATCTGCTGAGTTCCACGTCACAGGCGTACTCGTGGCTCATGAAGCTGCTGTGTGACGCGGGCGATGCGGTGCTCGCCCCCAAGCCGGGGTATCCGCTGATCGAATCCATCGCCCGCCTGGAATGCGTCGACACTATCGAATACCAGCTGCGTTTCGACGGGTCATGGTACATCGACGTCGCCGAGTTGCGCGCGCTGCTGGACGGGCCGCAGGGGGCGCGTATACGCGCTTTGGTGCTCATCAACCCCAACAATCCGACCGGGTCCTACGTCAAGGCGGGGGAGCGCGAGCAGCTCGTCGGCCTGTGCCGCGAGCGCGGTGTCGCCATCATCGCCGACGAGGTGTTCTACGATTACGCACTGGAGCCGTTCCCCGGCAATGCACGGCTCGCCGGCGAGGCGGGGGCGCTGACGTTCGCGTTGGACGGGTTCTCGAAGATGCTCGCCGCGCCCCATGCCAAGGTCGGCTGGATTCAGGTGTCGGGGCCTGAGACGGACGTTCGCGAGGCCATGCGTCGGCTGGATGTCATCGCCGACGACTACCTGCCGATGAGCGACATCATCGCCTCCCGCATCCCGGACCTGTTGGAGGCGGCGAAGGTCCAGACCGACCTCGTGCGCGGCCGGGTGCAGGGCAATCTCAGGGCACTGCACCGCATGCTGGAGTCCGACCCGCTCGGCGTCGTCTCCGTGCTGCGGGCCGAGGGCGGCTGGAACGTGCTGCTGCGCGTGCCGGGCGTCATCGACGAGAACGAGCTGGTGCTGCACATGATTGACGCGCATGGCGTCTCCGGCCAGCCCGGCTATTTCTTCGACATGGCCTCGAACGGCTATCTGGCCATATCGCTGCTGCCCGAACCGGACGAATTCGCGCATAACGTGCGCGTCGTGCTGGACTCGGTGGCCGAATTGCTGGGGTGATTGTCGAAGGACGCTCTCAAAACTCGCAGATACAGATTCCACGTTTTCTGCGTTTTGGCCATTTTCCGCCGTTTTCGCGTAAAAGCGGAAAACGTATCTGCGAGTTTTGAGAGCGTGCTTTCCGCTATCGTGCCACTTTGGACCGAATCAGGTCCTCATAGAACGCGGCCGCGGCGGCAGGTTCCCCGTCGAATACCACCGCGTGGTCGTCGACCACCAGCGCCCGGTCGATCGCGTACTGCGGCCGTGTGATCATGTCCACGTCATGCGTGGCGAAAATGACCTGCTTGTTGTAGCCGAACAGCGCCTTCGCCACGTGGGCCGAGCCGATCTCGTCCAGGCCCTTGGTGGGCTCGTCCGCCACGATCGCCGCGGGGGAGAAGCTCAACGCGCTGGCGATGGCGAGCAGGTGCCGCTGCTCGCTGTTGAGCGAGCTGGCCGACTGCCGAGCCACGGTGCTGAGCCCGAAATGCGCGAACAGGTTGCCGACGATGGCCAGCCGCTCTGATTCGGGCACCTTGTGCTTTTTCAGCGGCTGGTCGATCGCCTCGCGGATGGTCGCCGCACGGTAGTAACTGTCGGGGATCTCCTCGCGGCGGACACGCCCGACGATGTCCTCGATGCGTTTGAGATCACGTTTGACGGCGGGGCTGAGCGCGGTCTCGCCCGCGGTGATGGAGACGGATCCGCTCGTGGCGGCCAATGCTCCGTCGAGCAGCTTGAGCAGTGTGGTCTTGCCGGCGCCGTTCAGCCCGATGACCGCCACGCGCCTGTCGTCGGGCGTGATCGTCAGCGATGTGGGAAGAAGCCCGACGGAACCGTCCTCATAGGTGTGTCCGGCTTGGTCCAGCGTGAAGGTCACCTGCGATGGCAAGGCTTCGTCCTTGCCGAAGAGCGAGTCAAAAAGTCCCATGACTCCTATAGTAGCGGCATCGGCGCATTCGCATCGGCCCGCATCGCGAGAAGGCCCGGCGGCCGTCGGTATACGGTCGTCGGGCCTTCTCGTCATGGCCTGCGGGCGATCGTCTTCGCGTCAGGCGAAGTCGTTGTCGAACATGTAGATGTAGTACTGGCCGTCGGGCAGCAGCTGGATGGTGTTGAAGTGGATCCAGTCCCAGCGCCCGGATGCGGTCGGATCGGATTCATCGATGCCGGAGTGGTCGGTGGAAGCCTTGTAATCGGGGAACATCTCGCCGAAGTCGACGAGCTTCGTCACCTTGCCGGTGCTCGTGTTGACCTTGATGGCCTGGTCCTGCACGGCATGGTCGGATCGTGTCAGGTCGGTGGCGAGGGAGACGATGTTGCCGTCATCGTCGAGCGCGTAGTCGTGGTGGAGGATGAACCGGTCACCCAGGTCGATGATCTTCTCCAGCTTTCCGAACCGGTTCATGCCGACGAAATGCTTGGTCGACGCGGAGAACCACATGAGCCCGTTGTCGTCGAACAGCAGCCGTTGCGAGCGGTAGCACGGTAATAATACGCAGAGGAAACGCTATGAGTTGTCTGGCGATTTCCTGAATCGCATGAATGTCGATTATGGCGGGCGGCTTATACGTGTCGCGGTCCGGTGCCGTCCGCGACACGCCCGCGGGCGTCTACAGCCTGAACCAGGCGACGACCGTGTCGTAGAGGACCGGATTGTTGTTGATCAGCGAGTCGTCGCGGCCCGGGATGAAGCAGGCCAGCACAGCCAGGATGATGGATGCCATCAGCACCGCCACAACCAGTCCGCGGACGCATGCGAGCACCATCGGGTGACGCTTCGTGACGTCTCGCCGAGGCTCGTTGCGTTCCGACGGATCGGGCGCACCAGCCGCGATCGCGTCGCCACCGGGATGCATGAGATACAGCATCGGCGCCAGCGCGGCGATCGCCATCATCCACCCGAAATCGCAGATGTAGCGCCATCCCAGGCCCGCGGTGTGGCTGTCGAACACCGCCAGCAGCACCGCCAGGGCCAGGGAGCACGTGGCGAGCCCCCAGTAACCCGACCTGTGCATCCTGCGTCGCAGGAACGGGGCCTCCAGCGCGAGCAGCAGCAGCGGGCATGCCGTGAACAGGCCGCCGGCCATCAGCTCGTAATAGCCCCATTCGCGGAACGCCATGGGCGTCATGCCAATGAAGGGGAACTCCGACGTGAACCGCAACGGCAGGAACAGGTAGGCGCCCACCGACGGCAGGAAATTGGCCGTCGGCTGCACGAACCTGGTCATGTCGGTGACGGTCATCTGGTAGTCATTGCCGAAATCCAGCGGCGACCCGAACCGGGCGACGTTGTAGGCCATCAGCGGCAGCACCACGATCAGGGCGGGGATGATGACGGCGGCCGGCGCTCGCAGGGCCTTTCGCGGGGGCAGGGAGCGGCTTTTCAACCCCTGCAACAGCGAGGTGATCTGCGGCCAGAAGATCGGGAAGCACAGCAGAGCGGACAGCGCGAACGTGGGCCGGCATCCGAAATTCGCCGCGATGCATGCCGCGCCGGCGGCGAGATGGCGCAGCGATAGTGGTTGGGCGCCCGCGACCGACCAGCTACCCACATGGACGTGCTCCCCGCGCCCGGGATGCCGTTCGGGTGTCGCTTTGAGCCACAGCCACAGGCCGAGCGTCGTGAACATCAGGGACGCGGCGAAGGGCACGGAGTAGAAATTCAGGCGGAAATGCAGATAACTGGCGTTCGAGCCGAGCAGGAACATCACGATGACGATGGACGTGGCCGCCACCGATGCGTTCGGGCACAGACGGTGCATCAGCCGTATCACCAGCAGGCATGCGAAGACGGCGAACAGGAACATCATCAGCAGTATGCACACGGACGTGGGCAGCATCATGCCGCCGGGCGTCCATAGGGACGTTATCGCACGGAACGGCAGGAAGAACAGCACCACGGGCACCACGCCGAAATACGAATACCAGTGGCCGCCATAGAAGGCATAATCCCAGAATATCTGCGTCTTGCCGGATTCGAACAGCTGACCGCGCACCAGGATGTCATGCGGGTTCGCAGCCTGCGCCAGCTCGGGGGAGACCGGCAGATCCAGCCACACGCGGCCGTTCAGCAGCGACTGCGCGACATGGTCGTACTGGTCGAAGTCGTAGGTGTAGCCATGCGGGTTGGGGAACACCAGCGGCCCGGAGACGAGGAATTCGCCGACGATGCGCACCATGGTATAGATGGCCAGCGGGGCGAGGAATGCCACGAGCGCCCACCGCTGCCGTACGCTCGCGGGATTGAGCCGTATGCGCCACAACGCGGAGCCGGGTCGCCACAGCGCGACCAGTAGCGCCACCGCGGCCATGATCGACACGCGCAGCCAACTGAACTCGAAGGGAACCCGAACGTTAGCTCTGACCGCGGAGAACGGGATACGAGAGCCCACGGGCTCCTCGATCCACAGGCGAACCGAGCTGCCCGGCTTCACCTTAAGGTACAGCGAGCGCGGCGCCGACGTGGAGACGGAGGTGATCTCGCCGGCGCGCGAATCGGTGTCGGCGCGCACGAACACGTTGTTCGCCGCTTTGACGTCGCCTCCTTCGGGCGTGTTCGCCGTCTCGATGCGCACGTATGACGACGTGCCGTCCGCACTCACTTCCATGTACGCCGACGTCGGGTCGGTGACGGTGAGGATGCCGTCCTCGCCGCGTTTGAGACCGTCTCCCATGACGTTCGTCGCCGCGGCGGAATCGGTGCTGGCACCGAGCGTGGTCCAGAACGGCATGTTGAACGCCACGCATTCGATCACCAGGATCGCCAGCAGCGCCACAAGCATGGCTGGCAGTGACCGTCGCATGTGGTCTCGGGAAATGATGGAAGAACGCACCCCATTATTCTATCGGCTTCATGTCGGGTTGGATTGAAAGAATGTGTGCCATGTTCCGAAACGCTTCACACTTCCCGTCAGAAGGCTCTCTTGGAGGGCTGATCTCAGGCCTGTCCGGCGCGTTGCGACAGGTGGGGGACGTCGCCGCGTCCGTACTGGGCGGGCGTGGCGTTCGTATGGACGAGGACGGGCAGGGACCGTTCGAGGCGGCGGTGCAGGCCGCGGCCGGGTCCGGCAACGACACGGATGCGATGATGGCCGCGCTCTCGAAGCATTCGGTGAGATTGACGCCGCTTATCAAGCGCCGCGTGTTTCCCGACCTGCCCGGTGTCCCGCGCGGTGTGGCGCTGGGATGGGCGCAGCTGACCTCGGGGGAGGGTGCCACTATCTCGATTGGGCTGTTCATCGGGCATGACCGTTTCTCGCAGATCGCGCTCGCCGACGGGAACGGGCGCGTGTTCGTGACCTCCGACCCGCATGCCGATACGCATGATATGAAGCCGCGGTTCATGCTCGTCAAGGAGGAGGAGCTGGACGCCGTCGACGGCGCGAGATTCGGTGCGAAGGCGCGGCCGCCGTCTGCGGTGACGGGGGCCTCGACCGGCGAGCCGGCGGGCACGGTCCGCGCGTTTCAGGGCGGCGTCGTGGGACGGGACGCCACAGGGCGCATGACATGGCTTGCCTCGTGGCTGAAGACGGGAAACCGGTACACCCTGGAGCAGATGCGCTCCCCGCTGCCTGCCTCGCTGCGGCAGCGTCTGGATTACCGTGACGCCATCTCCATCGCCTTCCTCGCCGCATACATGCTGCCCGAAATGCGGGGGCTGCTCATCGGGTTCGGATCGGGCAACATCTTCCGTCGCCTCAACCGTGAGGCGCCGATGGGTGCCATACGCCGCAGCATACGCGACACGATGGAGGCTCGCGCGCACGGCATGCGGGCATCCGGTCTGGAGGATCATTTCGCCGACCTGATGCAAGAGGCCGGCGCCCTCGACCATGCGTCCGGCCTGGAGGCGGTGCACGGGGCCGAACCGCTGCACCTGTATACGTCCAGTTACTCCGGCGGGTATTTCTTCGCGTGGGACTCCGGACTGGAGTTCCGCGCCGCGCTGCGCTCGCTGAGAATCGAGGGCAATCTCAACCGTTTCGCCGCAGTGAGCGCGTGGATCGAACGATCCGCCCGCAACGGCGGCGTGACCGAGGACACGGTCACGCGCGCGCAGGCCGCGCAGATCGATCTTGCGCTGCTGGACGATCCGGCGCTGATGGCGCTGCCTTGGGAAGGGAACCCCGCGATATCCGGAATCGATTTCCCGCACGACGACGGCGTGGCGGCGATACGACACGTGTGGCGGTACGCGGGCGAGACCGCTGACCGGATGCTTCAAGACAATCCGAATCCCGCGGGCGGGCGGCTCGGTTCCGACCCAGGGGCGTCAGAATGGGTGTACCGTCAGGCGGTGTCCCGGCTGCTGCGCCAGCTGAGGCTCCCGTATCGCTTCGACATGGAATTCCGCAGCAATCTCGAACAGGGGACGACCGCGGTGGCGTTCACCACGGCGGGCCCCTCCATGATGCCGGAAAGCCGCTATGACGAGCGCACCCACGATTGGGTCTCGTTCTCGCAGGGGGAACGGGCCGCCATGAGCGCCGCGTACAATCTCCGCGTCGGGCTCATCATCGCGGCACTGTGCTTCGGCGCGAGCGAACGGGTCGATCAGGTGTGCGTGCGCATCGATTCCATCGGTCTGGAAGAGGCGGTCGCCGAGCAGGACAGCGCGATCTCCGATCTGATGAGCGCAGCGCTGCGATCGTTCGAGCGCCTGCACACGGGCGATGCCGGCGCGTCCAAGGCCGATCCGAAGGACGGCGACCATCACGGCGATCCTTCGCATACGCCTTCCGCGGAGCCGGCGTCTGATGCCCGCACCCCGCAGGCGGATGCCAGAGGTGCCCAGGACGCGAAGACGGATTCCGCCGGTGAGTCCGTTTCTGCGACCGTCGGGGATGATGATCTGCAGTCGTTGGAGAGCTTCGCCGACATGATGAAGGACATCAATTTCGAAGACTTCGTACGGGACTCCCCGCAGGAAGTCCAGGACTCCGACTCCGGCGATACGGGTCAGGCGGATGACGCCGGAGCGGCCCCCGGCGGCGAAGGCAACGAAGAAGGCGACACCGACCCCATGGATGCGCTGCGCCGCAGCCCCACCGTGCGAAACCTCGTCACCGTAACGTTCACCAGACAGGAGTTGCTGCAGCGGCTGCGCGAAGACGCGTTGCGGCACCCCGCCGACACCTATCGCCTGTTCGGCGCGGTGATGGACATCGACGAGCGGGGCGGACTCGCCCCCATCAGCGCCGAATTCGACCTGCGCGACGCGAGGTTCTCCCCGACGGGCTCCCAGGAGGAGCCGGAACTGTCGGACAAGGTCTTCCCGGCGACTGTCGCCGGCATCCTCGGCACGGACAACGCCGAGGGCCTGTCCATCCAGCGGGCGGACCTGCTGCAGCGCTGCGTCGACGAATTCCACCGGCTCGCCGCCGACGGGACCCTGGCGTCGGTCTCCAAGGCGCAGCATGCGATGCATGTCATCGACCGCGTCGCCGATCCGGAGCTGTCCGAATTGTCGTCACGCGTCACCAGTGCGCTCATCGACGGTACCGACACACCGGACTTCACCTTCCAGCTGGCGGACGAACTCGACCGGGAACGCACGCGGGCCCGCGACCTGCTGTTCTCCGATCAGGACGATCAGGCCGTGACCGTCGCCGAAGCGGCCATCGAACGTGTGGAATCGGCTTATGCCGACAATCCGGGCGTGCCACGGTATTTCAACTCGTATGCCGAGCGCGTCGTCTACAACCGCCTGTTCGCCACGGACGGCGAACGCACGGTGCTGATCCCCGACAACCTGTTCTACGCGCACACCGAGCTGGCGGACCTGCTGTCTCAGCTCAAGGGCGCGAAGGCCGCGCTGCCGCACCTTAACGCGATGGTGGCGTATGCTCCCGCTTACCCGTTCTCGCACATGAAGCTCGCAGTGCAGCTCGCCCGCAACGAGGATTGGGATTCCGCGCGCGCGGCATGCCTGAACGCGCTGCGCGTGGCGCTTGACCGTGATGACGCCGCATTCGCCTACTACCGGCTGGCATACGCGGAATGGATGCGCGACCGTTTCGATATCGCCGCCGCAGCCTACATCATGAGCGAGCACATCGCACCGGGGCAGATCGGGGCGCTTGACGGCGAGCTGAGGGAACTGCTCGCACGCGCCGAATCCCAATGCGTAGCGGTGCCTACCGACGTGGAGTCGGCAGGCGGCGTGCTGCGCATGCACGATCTGCCGGTGTGGCCCCATACCCAGGTCGCCGCGATCGTGCGCGACGCCGCCCGCGTGTGCGTGGACGAGGGCATGTTCGTTCCCGCACGGACGCTGTCGATGGCGGCCGCCCGTATGAATGACGGCGACAACGGCGGTGTCGACATGGTGCAGTCCCAGTTCCTGAGATCGCTCAACTCCTGATGCCGTGGCGCGGGCGTCGCCGAGGCGGGTTCATGTTTTCGATTACAATCGAATCCAGATGAATTCGCACATACGAAGGGGAAGTGATGGCTCGCGCAGCGGTTTCGCAATCATCCGGCGACCAGTTGGCTTGGGATTTCGACGATCCGGACGCTGGGGAGGCTCCGGCGCCGGTCGAGAACGAAGGCGCCGCCCGGTTCGCGCCCGGCTCATCCCAGTGGGTCGCCGCGCTGCAGTCCACGGACGCTGATGCGGCCCGGCTGGATCGGCTGGATGTGTCCTCGCTGTCGAACGAGGTTGCAGCCCGCCTGTGGGCGCGCGTCGCGGCGTGGGTCGAGGCCGACCAGATCGCCTATTACATCGATGACGCGCCGGTCTCGTCCGACGCGGCCTACGATGCACGCTTGCGTTGCCTGCAACGGCTGGAGGCGGAGTTCCCGTCGTTGGATTCACCGCAGTCTCCCACGCACCGGGTCGGCGGCACGTTCTCCAATGATTTCGCTTCGGTGCGGCATCCGTCGCGCATGATGAGCCTTGACGACGTGTTCTCGATCGAGGAGCTGCGCGATTGGTACGATTCGGTGCTGCGCGATTTGGACTGGCCTGAGGGCAAGCCGTTGCCGATGACCTGCGAGGTGAAGATAGACGGCCTGGCATTGAATCTGATATACCGCAACGGCGTGCTGGAACAGGGGCTGACGCGTGGCGATGGCCTCACCGGTGAGGACATCACGCTCAATGTGCGCACGATCGGCTCTATTCCCGCCAATCTCGGCGGGCCGGCCGCGGATATCCCCGAGTTCGTGGAGATCCGCGGCGAGGTGTTCATGCGTTGGGACGATTTCAAGGCGCTCAACGGTGAACAGGAGGATGCCGGGCGCCCTCCGTTCGCCAACCCGCGCAATGCGGCGGCCGGATCGCTCAGGCAGAAGGATCCGCGCATCACCGCCACAAGGCGGCTGAGCTTTTACGCGCATGGCATCGGTACGCTGCGCTGGGGCTCGGGGCGGCCCGTCGGCTCGCATGACGTCGTCGCCGACCAGTCCGAGGCGTACACGCTGTACTCCAAGTGGGGAGTGCCGGTGTCGCCGCACAACCGTGAGGTCACGTCGTTCGCGCAGATCCTCGACATGATCGACTATTACGGCGAGCACCGCGGCGACATCGAGCACGCGCTCGACGGCATCGTCGTCAAGGTCGACGATCTCGGCCTGCAGAGGTCGCTGGGCGCGACCTCGCGGGCGCCGCGTTGGGCCATCGCCTACAAGTACCCGCCCGAGGAGGTCAACACCGAACTGCTGGACATCACCGTGCAGGTCGGGCGTACCGGGCGCGTCACGCCCGTCGCCGTGCTCAAGCCCGTGTATGTAGCGGGGTCCACGGTGTCTCGCACGACATTGCACAATCCGTTCGAGGTCAAGCGCAAGGGGGTGCTGATCGGCGACACGGTGGTGGTGCGCAAGGCCGGCGACGTGATTCCCGAGCTGGTCGGGCCGGTCGTGGAACGCCGCAAGGGGCGTGAAGACGACCTGCGCGAATTCGTCATGCCGGATCGTTGCCCGTCCTGCGGATCGAAGCTCGCACCGGCCAAGGAGGGAGACAAGGACATTCGCTGCCCGAACGTGGAATCCTGCCCCGCCCAGCTGACCGAGCGCATCATCAACCTGGCTTCGCGCAAGGCGTTCGACATCGAGCATCTGGGCGACCAGTCGGCCATCGCGCTGACCAACCCGGAGGAGAACCGGCCGGATTCGCCGGATACGTTCGCTCCGAACATCACCGAGATTCTCGTCAAGCCCGGCGAGGAGCCGGAGCCGTACGAGCCCGTGGAGGGACTGCGGCTGCCGGAACGGCAGAAGCCAGTGCTGTCGAGCGAAGCGGGGTTGTTCACACTGGACGCCGCGGCGCTCAGGGATGTGCGCGTGTGGCGCGAGGCCGCGATCATCGAGATCCATGAGACGGTCACGGCCGACGGCAAGACCAAGCGCACTCGCAAACGCATCGGTGGCTCGGGCCTATGGCATCAGGTCCCGGCGTTCTGGACCGCGCCCACGCCGGCGAAGAAGCTTTCCGCGCGACGGCAGGCTGCGGCCGGCGCGCCGGCCGACGCTGCGGCTGAGCCGTATCCGGGATATGACGTGCCGGCCGATGCGGTGGTCGTGCGCGTCGATCGGAAGACCACGCGCAACGGCACGGTCGACGTCCCCGTGTACGTCCGCCCCGGCGAGAACACGCGCAAGATGTTCGACGAGATGGACAAGGCCCGGCACGCCGACCTGTGGCGGGTGCTGGTCGCCTTGTCGATACGTCGTCTCGGCCCGCCCACGGCCCGTCTGATCGCCTCCGCCTTCGGCTCGTTGGACGCCATCGAGCAGGCGGGCGTGGACGAGCTGTCGGCCATTGACGGCATCGGCCCGGAAATCGCCGAATCGGTGGTCAATTGGTTCGCCGCCGCCCGTGAGCCGAGGGATTGGCGGGGCGAGACGCTGCGCGCCTGGCAGGCGGCCGGTGTCGGGGTCGCCGCCGCCGAGACCAGCACGCTGCCGCAGACGCTTGCCGGAAAGACCGTCGTCGTGACTGGTTCTCTGGAGGGATTCTCGCGTGATTCCGCCAAGGAGGCCATCATCGAGCGCGGCGGCAAGGCTGCCGGCTCGGTCAGCAAGAAAACCGATTGGGTCGTCGTCGGCGAAAACGCCGGCTCCAAGGCCGCCAAGGCCGAAGAACTCGGCATCCCCATGCTTGACGAAGCCCAATTCCGCACCCTCTTGGAAACCGGCGCCGTGCAATAGACTGCCGCCCCCCCCCCGCTGACGGAGGGCTGTCGCGGAGCGACTGGGGTGGTCCATGCCTATAAACCCGCCCCTCAGTCTCGCTTCGCGAGTCAGCTCCCGCCGGCGGGAGCAAGTACCCGCCCCGCGCTTTGCGGCCCATTTCACAGGGTGGATTTCACGCCGCCTCTGGCACGCCGTCGATTCACACGCTAGTCTGGTACGCGGCAATAAGGAGGATAGGATACATGACAGACGCACGCCACATCGAGGCGCAGATCTACGAACGGCTCAGCAAAGTCATCGACCCGGAGCTCGGACGCTCCATCACCGATCTGGGGATGATCGCCGCAATCAACGCGGTGGGCGTCACCTCCCAGGGCGACGGCGACGTGCCGTCATATGACGTGACCGTGCATGTGGAACTTACGGTCGAGGGCTGTCCGCTGTCACAGACCATCACCAATCAGATCAACGGCGCAATCGTCTCATATCCCGACGCGAAGCTCACCCCGCACATCGAGGTCTCATCCATGAGCCATGACAAGCTCGCCGACCTGGTGGCGGGTCTCAAGGCGGAGCGCAAGCAGAATCCGTTCAACAAACCGGGCGTCAAGACGCGCATCTTCGCGATCGCCTCCGGCAAGGGCGGCGTCGGCAAATCATCGGTGAGCGCCAATCTGGCGGCGACCTTCGCGGCGCTCGGGTACGACACCGCGGCCATCGACGCGGACATCTACGGTTTTTCGCTGCCGAAGCTGTTCGGCGTGCACACGCAGCCGACGAACCTCAACGGCATGCTGATGCCGGTGACTGCATGGGGTGTCAAGCTGATTTCGATTGGCATGTTCGCCGGTGCCGACCGTGCGATTCTGTGGCGCGGGCCTCGTCTGCAGCGTTCGCTGGAACAGTTCCTGTCGGACGTGTGGTGGGGGGATCCGGACGTGCTGCTACTCGACCTTGCCCCGGGCACCGGCGACATGGCGATTTCAGTGGCTCAGGCGTTGCCGAACGCGGAACTCGTCGTCGTCACCACTCCGCAGCCGTCGGCTTCGGATGTGGCGGTGCGCTCCGGTCTGGTCGCATTGCAGGTGCCGATGAAAGTACGCGGCGTGGTCGAGAACATGAGCTGGTATGAGCATAAGGGCGAGCGACTGGAGATCTTCGGCGCGGGCGGCGGTCGGCGTGTGTCCGATCAACTGACCGAGACGCTTGGCTATGACGTGCCTCTACTCGCCCAGCTGCCGCTCGACCCCGATTTGCGCGAGGTGGGCGAGTCCGGCCGTCCGGCGGTTCTGAACGAGGACGGCGCACTGCGCTCGGATGCCCTGGGGCGCACGTTCCGGGAGCTTGCCGAGGGTCTTCTTCGCAGCGAATGATTCTCAATAAGAAAGGTGCGAGGATTGCGCACAAATACGCACAGTCGCACATTCCTAGGAGTGGCGGAATAGAGCCGTTTCTGCATATTTCATGTGCGTTTGGCCGGCAGCCGGACTCGCACCTTTCTTATTGAGAACCGTTCGCTGCGAGCCAGTAGTGCAAATAACGCTGCCGGTTGACGATGTCCCGCACCATCTCGATGAAGGCCCGCCTTGATTCCTCCGTCCGCAGGTCATCCGCGGTGACCATGATGATGGTCCAGCCATTGTGCTGCAGCTCGTTGAACCGCGCGGCGTCCTTGCGCATCTGCTCAGGGTTCGCATGATATGCGCCCTGATATTCGAATCCCACCTTGCAGTCGGGGTAGGCCATATCGATCAGTCTGGTTCCGTGCCTAAGCCTCACTCGGTAATTCGCATATGGCCTGCCGAGCCCCGAATCTAAGAGAATGCCGAACAGAGGTGTTTCGGGTGGTGAATCCGTGTCCTCGACGATGTACGGGAGCGCCTCCTCGCATTTTCTCTTCCCCGCGAAACGGGGACTCGCGTCGAGGTATGCGGCGAAGTCGTCTTTCCTGGCCTTCTTCCTGCGTTCCTCGCGGCTGGCAAACGCCGAGGCTATCGTCGCCAGGGCTTCCGTGTCGCAGTAGGTTGCCATCTGCGCCCATGCCATGGCGGGGGAGGCCATCCAGAACCGTTCATATTCGTATTTGCAGTATTCCTCCTTTCCGGAGAACACATGGAATGTGACTCCGGCGATGTGATTGCGATCCTGTGCGCGAGGCACGCTGACATGGACGCGATTCGACGCCAGATCGGTCTTCGGCACGGGAGCTCCCCAGTATCGTATGGCGTTGATATATCCGACCCTGAGCGGTCTCTTGGTGCGCATGGCGGCTTCATTGCAGCGTTTGCGTTCGTTCCGCCGCCCGTTGACTATATCCGTGTTCATGAATCCCATGGGGCAACGGTATGGAATGGAACGTGCCGATGGCAAGCGATTTCGGGGTATGTGGTCGAAGGCTAGGCATTTTTGGCATGTCTTCGGCGTGTTATCCACATTCCATGTATCAGCGAACGGTTCTCATTAATAAAGGTGCGAGTCGGTTCTGCGGGCAAACGAACATGAAATTGATGGGAACGGCGTTATTCCGCCGATATGAGAAATGTGCGATTGTGCGTATCTGTGCGCAATCCTCGCACCTTTCTTAATGAGAATGATTCGCTGATACATCGGGGGGGGAAAGAGAGAGGAAGAGATAATGAAAAAGCATCTATCAGATGTGGAAGTAGGAGCATCCCTTAGCGCGATGTCGGCGCAAAACGTTGGAATACCGCCATAAACGGCTTCATTTCGCCGTTTCCAAGGGTTTTTACATGACCTGTAAAACTGCTATCGCCAGCCATGTGCGGCTATTTCCGGTTAGGATAACTAGACCTGCGGCCGGGGCGCATAGCACTGGATCATGGAAAAACCGATATGCGCTACACACTCACATTCGTCGGCTCCGCCGGCGAACTGCAACCGATCATGCTGACGGGCAAAACGCACGTCGTCTCCGCGTATGGCCACACCCAGACGCTCGCCCTCGCCATTCTTCGCGTTGCCGGCTCCGGGGCGTATGTCTAAAACCCCGCGTGGGTTCCATAAGGGGCTATGCGTCCCCGAGCGCATGTCGTCGTGACTGCCGTGTCGTAGGCTCGTATCGTTTCGCCCGCGCACCAATTGCGTCATTGCAGGTTGTAGATAATCACGACCATGCCGAATACACACAAACCAAACTCACCAACCACGGCAATTGCCGCGGGCCACAGCCAATACGCGCCGCGATCATGCTCAATCGCCCATCGTGCGCCATCCAGTTCGTTCGGGATGACGACCGCGGCGAGCAGCATCATGCCGAATGCTGCGGCGGCCTTCCCAAGCCCCGATAAACCCTCAAAGGCAAGCATACCCAACAATGGCACACCCGGAGAGAACACCGCCAGACGACGTGCCAGACGGCCCTTCGCCTCGTCGCCCGCACGTTTGCGCAGGATGCTCCAAAACGCAAGACCCGCGACCAAAGCGGCACATACCATCGACGTGAGCAGACCTGGAATGATATTCGGATACATGTCAGGGAAGTCCTCTCCCCAATCGGCGTGCTTCAACACCGGTTCGGTGAGCATGCCCGCCACACCCACCGGCATGAGCAACGCCGCCAGCAGACAGAACGGACGGCACCTACGGCCCGTGAACCCATTGACAATCAGAAGAGTGGATACATGCAGAGGGGCGCAGGAGCTGAACATGAGGACCACGATCCAGACGATGGGACCTCCCCAATCCCCCAACCAAGTGTCGTGCCAACGAACCCCGAACCACGACAGTATGGCCAGACTCGCACGCTCGTACTCGCCATGGCCGGTCAGGTAATACCATATGTTCGCCACATACACGCCGACATACCAAGCGAACAGCAGACCTATCCGCCACGCCATGCCACGCACCGTCGCCGGACGCTCCCCATCCCCGCGTTCGGGAACGGTCGTGGCGAACATCGAGAACACGCCGAGCTCATTGGGCTCGTCGGAATCACGTCTCCTCCCGCGCCGACCCACCGGCCGAACCGTCCTCGTCCGAACCGTCCATTCCACGGGACGACTCCAGAACGGAACCCAAATCCGAATCGTCATCCATCACCATGCGTTCCCCCACAACCTTCACGATGCCCTCAACCGGTTTTTCGAACATCATTGCTCCATTCGTTGTTTCTGTCTCATGGTTTTTCGTTCCACCCATTCGTCCAGCTCATCGTCGGTGATGTCGTACATGATTTGCAGCAGTTTCAGGCAGATGGTCACGTCGGCCATCTCCTCGGCCAGATTATGCTCCGGATCGGGCCTGCCGCGCAATCGTTTGCTGACGGCCTGAATGAGTTCAGCGCATTCCTCCATGCACACGATGGACTGCTTGTCCCGTCCGAACCGTTCGACACTCTTGCGCCAGACGGCGCGACGGTCGACCTGTCCGTCGCGCATACTGTCCACGATGAGCAGAGACTCCCGAAGCGTCGGCGCGACCACGCCAATAACCAGAGCCTTCACTGGAGCCCGATACGCTTTCGGCCGAACCAAGCTTGTCGATAAGACGCTCCCTAAGCCAATTCAGATTCTTCACCGCGCCCCTCCGTTTCGTCGAGTGTAGCGTGAAGCATCGTAGTCTCCTCACAGCATGTCTTCAAGTCCGTCGGTGACGGCGGCCAGGGCGCGGCCCAGCCCTTCGCCCATGACGGCAGCCTTCGCGCCGTACAGTCCGGTCAGATACGCGTACAGGCGGGTCAGGTCGGCGTACACGCGCACCCTGGCCGGCCAGAACATCGTGGTGAACGGCCATCACCTAGCGCCGGGCATCCGAACGTCGCGGCAAGCCAGCCGGGTGCGCCGGCGCCGCAACGCCGTTGAATCCTCGCGACGCATAGCCGCTGCTATGACGAAACCGAAGAGAACATCCGCATCCGAAAATGACGTCGCCGACCCCAAGGAGAAGCCCTACCTACGTGCCCATCGAGCACCGACCGCTACTGGGAGTGCCGGAGGCGGCCGCCCTGACCGGGCTGGACGAGAAGGTCATCCGACTGGCCATACGCCAAGGCGAGCTCATCGCCTGCTACGTCCATTCGTCGACCAAGCGCATCCGACGGCGTGATCTGGACGATTGGCTGTCCGCGTTGCCGGAACGGCCGCGATGACGAAACGGCCCCCGCGTGGTTCAAAACGAATCACGCGGGGGCCGTTTTTTGAAACACAACTAGACCATAACTAGACCTGAGCTATACTGGCAGAGTAAAAACCCAGTCGGCAGTAGGGCTCAAGGGCTTCGCCTATCAGATGTGGAAGTACAGCTCGTACTCCAGCGGGGTCGGGGCCAGACGAGCCTGGTCGATTTCGCCGCGCTTGAGGTCAAGCCAGGTCTCGATCAGATCGTCGGTGAACACGTCGCCGGCGGTCAGGAAGTCGTGGTCCTCTTCCAGGGCGTTCAGGGCCGCGTCGAGGGAGCCCGGCACCTGCTTGATGTTGGCGTGCTCTTCGGGCGGCAGCTCGTAGAGATCCTTGTCGACCGGCTCCGGGGGCTCGATGTGGTTCAGGATACCGTCGAGGCCTGCCATCATCTGGGCGGAGAAGGCGAGGAACGGGTTGCAGGACGGATCCGGTGCACGGAACTCGATGCGCTTGGAAGCGGGGGAGGTTCCGGCCAGCGGGATACGGATGGCGGCGGAACGGTTACGGGCGGAGTAGACCAGCGAAACCGGAGCTTCGAAGCCCGGCACCAGACGGTGGTAAGAGTTCAGCGACGGGTTCGTGAACGCGACCACTGCGGAGGAGTGCTTGATCAGACCGCCGATGTACCAGCGGGCGATGTTGGACAGGCCGCCGTAGCCCTGCTCGTCGTAGAACAGCGGCTTGCCGTCCTTCCACAGGGACTGGTGGCAGTGCATGCCGGTACCGTTGTCGCCTGCGATCGGCTTGGGCATGAAGGTCACGGCCTTGCCGGCGAGCGCTGCGGTCTCGTGGACGACGTACTTGTACTTCATCAGGTCGTCGCCAGCGTGCTGCAGGGTGTTGAAGCGGTAGTTGATCTCCTGCTGACCGGCGCCGGCCACCTCGTGGTGGGAGCGCTCCAGCTGCAGGCCGACCTTCTGCAGGTTGGCGACCATGTCGTCGCGCAGGTCCTGGTAGTGGTCGCACGGCGGAACCGGGAAGTAGCCCTTCTTGATGCGGTTCTTGAAGCCGATGTTCGGGGTGCCGTCCTCTTCGGTGTCGACGCCGGAGTTCCACGGAGCCTCAATGGTGTCGACCTCGTAGAAGGAGCGCTGCATGGAGTTCTCGTAGCGCACCTTGTCGAAGATGAAGAACTCGGCTTCGGGAGCGAAGGAAGCGGTGTCGGCGATGCCGGTGGACTTCAGGTAGGCTTCGGCCTTGCCGGCGACCTGGCGCGGGTCGCGGGAGTACGGCTCGTCGGTCAGCGGGTCGACGATGGAGAAGGCCACGTCGAGGGTCTTGTGCTTGCGGAACGGGTCGACGAAGGCGGTCGTGACATCCGGGATCAGCTTCATGTCGGACTCGTTGATGGCCTGGAAACCCTGCACGGACGAACCATCGAACGGCATGCCGTCGGTGAAGGCGTTGTCAATGAATTCGCTGGCCGGGACGGTGAAGTGCTGCTGAACGCCGATCAGATCGGTGAAACGCACGGAGACGTACTCGATGCCTTCCTTGTTGATCAGTGCTTCGACCTCTTCAGGCGTGTGGGCGAAAATCTTATTCTCTGCCACAATCGCTCCTTTGTTCTTGAGAACTTGTTTGAGAACTTACAATCGACAAGTCTAGAAATGTGAGTTTCACGCGCTCGTCAATTGGGTTACGATTATGTTTCGAGATGGGCAACAGGCGGTGTAATCCGCGTTTTTCCAATGTTTTGGGATTCATGAAATTCGTCGCGTCTCAGTGTCGCGTTTCAAGTAGTGGACGGTCTGACGGTTGTCGGTCGGGACCCGGCCGGATATGGGAAAGCCCCCGCGGCGATGTCCCGCGGGGGCTTTCCCGATGTATGAATGATGCCGGTTCGGCGTGAGGTTGCCCGCCGAAGATCAGCGGCCTCGCATCGCGCGGCGGCTGACGTGCTGCATGCGCGTGGGATCGATGCCCTTGGGGATGCCCATGCCGTTCTTGGTCTGCAATGTGCGCAGACGGGCGTTCAGTTTCTCCAGCTCGGCCTTGGTGAGGATGAAACGCTCGCGCGGGTGGATCTTCGCCATGAGAGCGTTCTTGTGGTGCGTCGGGCGGTACGCCTTGCGGCGGATGATGTTGCTGCGCAGCTTCTTCAGCGGCACCTGACCCTGGCCGTTGCCGACCATCACACGGTACACGGGGATCTGCGAGCCGGCGGTGACGCTCTTGATGGACTGCTCCTGGCGGTCCATCGCGCGCTTGACGCGATCGTAATCGCCTTCACCGAGCAGGTAGATGCCGTTGTATCCGGTGCCGCGCCAAATGGCGTCCTTGGTGCGCGGATCCACCCACACCGGCTGCTCGGGGAAGTTGAAGCCGGCCTTGTTGATGTTGCGCAGCACGCTGATGGCCGCGCCGGTCTTGCCGTCGAGCTGCTTGTATCCGACCATGTCGGCGCGGCGGGTGAGCACGATGGTCGACAGCAGCATGCCGAGCATGATGGCGATGAGCATGAGGAACACCCACGTCAGCACCGTCCAACGGAATATGATGCCGAGGATGACGAACACGATCACGGGCACGAGGAACGCGCCGGCGATCAGCGCCGGAAGCATCTTGTCTTCCTTGTGCGTGTACTTGAAGATCGTTATGATCTGTTTGATCGTGCTCTGCTTCTTGGGCTTCGTCTGCTTGGTCTTCTCGTCCTTGCCTGCCATCAACTTCCTCGCTTGGTCTAGGGTGAACACACTGAGCGACAAGTTTACCAGCAGATGTGCCCTTCTGCCGACCATGAGCCGCCGCGTCGCTCGTTCGCGGTGTCTTTATCGGGTGTGCAGCGGCCGGTCGTCGGCTTTGAGCAGCGTCTCGCCCAGCGTCTCGCTGAAGGTGGGATGGGGATGGATGAGACGCGCGGCGTCGGAAAGCGAGGTGTGGTTGCCGACGAGCTGTTCCGCTTCCGCGATGATGTCGGATGCGACGGGCGCGACCATGTGCACGCCGAGCACGACCCTGACGCCGGGCTGTTGCGCACGGATGCCGCTGACGAGCGACAGAGATCCGCCGGAGTCGCTCATCATCATGCGGGCGTTGGACATCATCGGGTACACGGTCTCCTTGATATCGGAGAGGTCGTCGCGCTGTTTCGCGTCGGTCGCGGTCAGTCCGACGCTGGCGGCCTCGGGGTTCGAGAACACGATCTGCGGGATGGTGTCCTCATCGAGCGGCTTTGGATCGAGTCCGGCGATGGATTCCGCGGCGATGATGCCCTGCTCGAACGCGCGGTGAGCGAGCGCGTGCCCTTCGGTGATGTCGCCGACGGCCCATATGCCTGCGACCGTCGTGCGGCCGTATCCGTCGGTCGTGATGAATCCATGGTCGTCGACGGTCACGCCGGCGTCACGTATCCAACCGTCGGAGGTCAGCGGATCCCGCCCGATCGCGACGAGCACGAATTCGCCTTCGGCGATGTGCTCGGTGGAGCCGCCGTCCTTGGCGTTGGTGTAGTGCACGAGGGCTCCCATGTTGACGCCGGTGTCGATGTGGGTCACCGTCGAGCGGTCGATGACGTCGATGCCGTGTCGTTTGAGCTCACGCGTCAGGGTCACGCCGGCGCGGCGATCCCATCCAGAGAGCACACGGTCCTTGCGGATAAGCATCGTGACCTTGCATCCGGCGGCGTTCCACATGGAGGCGAATTCGGCGGCGATCGCGCCCGCGCCGATGATGACCGCGTTATGCGGCATCGCCATCGACATCGCCCGCGTCGAATCGATGATCGCGCCACGGAACGGCTCGCCGGGCAGCTGCCGCGGGGCGGATCCCATGGCGAGCACCACATCCTGAGCGGTGATGTCGTAGGACGGGCCGATGTCTTCCGGCACGTCCGAGCGCACGGACCGTTGCACGTCCTGCCCGTCAGCAGGTGCGGCGATGTGCACGGTGATGGGACGTGCCGCGCCGGTGATCGAGGCGACGCCCCGGAACACGGTGACGCCCCGATGGGCGAGCAGACCTGCCAGCCCTTGCGTCATCGTGTCGACGATGCGCTTCTTGTAATCGTGCAGCGTCCCGTAGTCGATGCCGTTGATGGTGGCGGAGATGCCCAGTTCGCCGGCGTGCCGGATGGAGTCGATTGCGTGGGTGGCGCTGATCAGCGCCTTCGACGGGATGCACCCGCGGTTGAGGCAGGTTCCGCCGAGCGTTGCGTCGCGTTCGATCATGGCCACGCGTTTGCCGAGCTCGGCCGCCCGCAAAGCTGTGGAATATCCGCCGGGTCCACCGCCGATTATCGCGATGTCAAAAGCTTCACTCATGTTCGACTCCTTTGTGCTCGTACCAAGACCATCCCCATCGTAATACCTTACGCCCGCCGGCGGGCTGAGCTGTGGAGCAAATAGCAGGGCTGTTCGTAGGCCAAGAGCGAGCAAGGTGGGTGCTGTCTTGCCTTCGCTGGCGGCGGGGCTGTCGAGCGCAGCGAGACTGGGGTGGTTTCACGCAGCCTAGGGCATACAAAAAACGGCGCTCCCACTATCGGGAGCGCCGTCAGGAAAGCAGCAGGGCGGCTGTTACTTCGGCCAGTTGCCGCGCTTGGGGCTGCGCGGTTTGGGCAGACGCCAGCGGCGCACCTGAATCGCGCGGCTCCAGGCATACGATGCGGAGCGCGAGCCCTTGGCAACGGATGCCTCGCCATACTTCTCGATGAGCTTCTTCTTCAGCTTGCGCCACATGACAGCCACGTCGATGATCACGGCAATCAGGTACACGTACAGCAGAATCATCATCGGGACCGACAGCTGCGGCGCGATGGTGGTGACGAGAATCGAGCCGAGCAGCATGACGAACGCAACCGGGATGAAGAACTCGCCGAGGTTGCGGCGCGCGTCGACGTAGTCGCGGATGTACACGCGCCACGGCAACCGTTCGGCCTTCGGCATGCGGTTGATGTCGCCGGTGCGCATCGCCTCGTACTCTTCGTCCTCGCGCTTGCGGATCCGCTCCTTCGCGGCCTTGGCGCTGGCCTTGCGGTCCGGCGGCACCAGAGGACGCAGGTTACGCGCCTGCGCCTGCTTCATCTTGGGGGTCGGACGGCCTTTCCCGACGGTCTTGGCGGGCGATTCCTCTTCGATTGGCTCCTGGGCCTTGTCCTTCTTGAAAGGGTTCCATGTCATAATCCGTCAGAATACGGCCACGCCTCGACGCTGGAAAGCCGGACGAACCGGTTACAATGGCAGCTGATATGACCATCTGTTCCAGGCCGGCCGGTTCGTGCAGGCGGGATGGATGATGACGAACGCAACAGTAAGGAGCATCATGACCGCAGTGTTTTCCGACGAGCTGCGCGCGCGGGTCGAAGCCGATTTCGGCCGCGTCGTCGATCTGCTGGGCCGTAAGGTCGCGCTGAAGTCGATTTCCGCCGAGGGCATCACCGCCGAGCATATGAAGCGGTCCGCCGAATTCGTGGCGGACGAGCTGCGCCAGGTCGGCATCGACGCGAAGGTCGTCCAATCGCGCAACCCGGATGGCACGCCCGGTGCATGGGAGGTCATCGGCTCGAAGATCGTCGACCCGCAGGCCCCCACCGTGCTGCTGTACGCGCACCACGACGTGCAGCCTGTGCCGGATCCGTCCGCATGGGACACTGACCCGTTCGTCGCCACCGAGGTCGGCACGCGCCTGTACGGCCGCGGCTCGGCGGATGACGGCGGCGGCATAGCGATTCACTCGGGTGCGATGAAGGCGCTCGGCGACGATCTCAAGGTCAACATCAAGGTGTTCGTCGAGGGTGAGGAGGAGATGGGCTCGCCGAGTTTCATCCCGTTCATCGAGGATCATCGCGACGAGTTCGCGTCCGACGTGATCGTCGTGGCCGACTCGGGCAACTGGTCCGCCGAGATTCCGTCGCTGACCACGTCGCTGCGCGGCAACACCTGTGTGGACGTGAACGTCAAGGTGCTGCACCATCCGGTGCATTCCGGCCAGTACGGCGGCCCCATCCTCGATGCGAACACGCTCGCCGCGATGCTCATCGCCTCGATGTACGACGCCAACGGCGACCTTGCTGTGCCGGGCGTGGCCGCGCAGGAGCCGGTCGGTGGCCTGCAGCGTGACCTTGACGAGGCCACCGTGCGCGAGGACGCCGGCATCGTCGACTCCTATCGTCTCGCCGGCACCGGTTCGCTCGCTTCCAGGCTGTGGACCAAGCCGAGCGTGACCGTGATCGGCTTCGACGCGCATCCGGTCGAGGGCTCATTCAACGTGGTCAGTCCCGAGACCACGTTCCGCCTGTCCCTGCGCACCGCGCCGAGCCAGCACCCGCAGGAGGCGCAGGACGCGCTTGCCGCGTTCCTGCAGGCACACGCCCCGTTCGGCGCCGAGGTGAAGGTCACCAAGTTGGAGAACGGCATGGGCTGGGCGATGGACCCGAACGCGGTCGCCACCAAGGATGCACTCGCGGCCATGGAGGAGGCGTTCGGCGTGGCGCCGATCAACAAGGGCGAGGGTGGCTCGATCCCGTTCATCCCTGAGCTGCAGCGCATCTTCCCGTCCGCGCAGGTGCTCGTCACCGGCCCGGAGGATCCGAAGGCCAACGCACACAGCCCCAACGAGTCGATCTCGCTGCCCGGCTTGAAGAACAACATCCTCACGGAGGCCCTGCTGCTCGCCAAGCTCGGCGAGTAAGGCCGGCAGCTGCCCCCGTTTCCCGGGAACAGGTTGGGTGGCATACCCGAAAAACGGGTATGCCACCGGTGTGCTGCGACGATGCGGTGCCCTCCGTTCCGGTAGCCGGCGGCGTTTTTCGGTTGCCCGCCGTGGCTCTTTTGGTGGTGCGGTGAACAATAAAGGGAATGAACACATACTCCGAACCGGATCATTTGACCGGCTATTGCGCCGATGCCAGAGTCGCCATCGTCGACAATGACGAGCGCGCCTTGGAGTCTGTAGTCTCGCTGTTTGCTGATCGCCTACCTCAAACGATGTTATCTGGTCGACGACTGAGGGGTTGAGAGCAATCAAATCATGCAAGGAGCATGAGCTCAAGCCGGATCTGCTGCTTCTTGATATGTCATCGGAAGGCATCCAGGGGCCTTCGGTATGTCGTAGCATCCGTAGATTCGATGGGAGGGCCTGCTATGAATGGACTTCATAGCATCATATGATGGGTGAATGGGATCATCGAACCAAAGGCGGTCGAGGATGAAAAAACGGCGTAATCGCGGCAAAAACGGCAAAACAGTCGGCAATGGCAGCATCTCCAAGACCCGCAATAGCGGACGTATATCTGTGATATGGCTGCTGCTGGCCGTGGTGGTCGCGGTGTCGCTGACGGTCGGGGCATGCGCTTTGTGGCTGCCCGACCGGGCACCCGCACTGCTCGGCTCCGCCAAGGAGATCACGAGCGCGCCGGCCGGAGTGCAGGAGTACACGGGAGCCACCCAGGTCACCATGATTCCCACGGTCTCTCAGACGCGCGAACTGGTCGGCAACGCCTCCGGCACAGTGACGGAGGACATGTCATCGCAGGGATTGACCTCTGGCAAGACCGCGATGAAGGTCAACGGAGTCTCGGTGGTGGCACTGGCGACAGCCACGCCGATGTACCGCGACCTCGCCACCGGGGACAAAGGCGACGACGTGCTCGCACTCAACAACGAACTCGCACGCCTCGGACTGCCGGCCTCGGCGAAATCCACCACATATACATGGAACACGTCTCAAGGAGTGAAGCAGCTCATGAGCGCCGCCGGCAACACGTCGGACGGTTCATTGCCGCTGACCGACGTGCTGTGGATACCTGCCGCGAGCGTGCGGGTCGGCGAATGGGCCGGCACTGTCGGGGCGACCGTGGCCGGGGGAAGCGTCGTTGGGAAGGTGCCCGGCAGTGTCACGAAATTCTCCATCCAGAACGGGCAGCCGTCGGAACTCGACCGGACGGTCACCCTGATCGGGCAGACCGCCACGCTGAAAGCCGGCACCACCGAAGTGGATGACGCCGAGTTCTGCGCCAGAGTCGCCGCCACACAGGAATTCCAGTCACTCACCAGCGACATGCTCGCCACAGGTCTGGAAGCCAGCGTGCAGCTTGTGAATCCGGTGCAGGCGCTGCGCGTGCCGGCCGCGTCGGTGATCGGCGTCAACGGCAGCAAGGGGTGCATCGTCTCGGGTGGCAAGACCATCAAGGTGTCAATTGTCGGATCCGAGCTCGGGGCGAGTCTCGTCGAGCCCCAAGGCGCCGATGCCGCGGCTATCACCTCGGTTGAGATAGGCAGTGGTTTGACCGGCGAAAGCTGCCGATGATGACGGGGGAAGATGTATACGCCGGTGCCGGAGTCGGTGCCGCGCCGCAGCCGGAGCGATCGGTGAGCGTACATGATTTGGCGCATAGGTTCCCCGGAACGGACGTGTTGTTCGAACATCTGGATTTCACAGCGATACCCGGCCAGACCGTGGCGATATGCGGGCCATCCGGATGCGGCAAGTCGACGCTGCTGTCGATTCTTGCCGGATGGGAGAAGCCGTACCATGGCACGGTGGAACGCAAGAACGTGGAACGTGTAGGTTGGGTGTTTCAGAACCCGTACGGCGTGCCCGGGCGAACGGCTCTGGACCATGTCGTGTTCCCGCTGCTGGCCAAGGGGCTGCGCCGGCGCGAAGCGGAGCCGCAGGCGTTGGAGGCCATGGGGCTGTTCGACTTGGAGTATGCGGCCGACCGGCGGTTCGGCGAACTGTCGGGCGGCGAGGCGCAGCGGCTCATGCTGGCCCGTGCAGTATGCTCCAGACCTGACATGCTGCTCGTGGACGAGCCGACTGCACAATTGGATACGCGCACCGCGCACTCGGTGAGCCACGTGCTCGGGAACCTGGCCGGACAGGGCATGATCGTGCTGGTCGCCACCCATGACCCGGACACGCGCGACGCCTGCGGTCGCGTCATCGACCTGGCCGACTACGCCCCCGGCGATAACGAGGACTCCGGTTTTGCCCCCGCTGGCGGAAACGAACCCGCTGAGCCTACCGATCCCGCCCCCGCTGGCGGGGGCTCCCGCGAAGCGGATGGGGGTGGTCCCACCGACTCAACTGACATCGCCGAAAATGGATCGGAGGTGCGCTCATGAGACTGGGATCCATCATCTCGGAGACGCTGCGCAACATCGCCTCGGGCACCGCGCATGCTCTCACCATGTTCCTCGCCGTGCTGTTCGCCGGCACCCTGCTCGGAGGATACGAGGCGATGTCGGTCATGAGGTTGGAAACCGAAGCCGCGGTGCGCATCCGCGCATTCGCCGACGTGAAAACCGTGGTCGGCGGCAATGTCGACGGACTCGCCTGCGACCGGCTCTCCGACCATGGCGACCCGTCGTTCATTTCCGGGGCGATGCGGTCCGGCCCGCAGGTCGTGCCGCTGGCAACGAAAGGCATCGAACTGTCATCATATGAGGTGACCGCGGGCATGATGCGGCTCATCACCGCCGGAGACCCGCAGGAGGTTCCGGACTCGTCCGGCGTGTGGGTGTCATCCGACGTCTCCCATGATTTCGGTCTCGTCAAGGGCAGCCGCATGCAGACGAATCATGGCACGGTCACCGTGGCGGGCGTGTTCGATTGGCCGAATGACGGCAGGGACATGCGGTTCGCCTATGCGATGATCGCACCGGCGGCATCGAGCGGCGGCGTGTTCCAGGAATGCTGGGCAAAGCAGTGGCCGCAAAGCGACCAGATGGACGAGCTGCTGCTGTCCACCGCCACGAAGAACCCGAAATCGGAGATGCGTCCCGGTGTGACCGCTCTTAACAAGGGGTTCGATGCGCATTATGACGCGCAGAAGGGCTATCTGACCCGTGTGACCCGTTGGATGCCGTATCTTGGACTGGCGGTCGGCCTGCTGCTAGGCGTGATTTCGGTACGCCGCCGCCGGCTCGAATATGCAGGCGCGTTGCACTCGGGCGAATCTAAGGGCGCGCAGCTGCTCGGTATCGAACTGGAATCACTGATCTGGGCAGGAGTCGGCACGCTCGCGACATGCGCGCTGCTCTCCGCGTACGCGCTGCGCATGTCGCAGTCCGACCCTCTTGCCGTGTTGCTGGCCGCCGTTCGTACGCCGCTCGTGTTGCTGGCCGGAGTGCTCGTCTCCTCGCTGTTGACGGGATCGGTGATCCGACAGACGCAGCTGTTCCGCTACTTCAGGAACCGGTAGCGCCTAATCCCGTGTCACTTCGCCAGTCCCATCTGGTATTTCAGGGTCATCACGCGCGTTGCGGAGGCCGTCACCTTCTTCGCGAAGGCCGGGTCGGACTGCGCACGGGCGATGATACCGTCAAGAATCGGCGTCACATATGACGTATCGCCTATGCACGCCAAATCGCCGCCGGCGTCCACCAGACGCACGCCCAGGTCCTTGGTCGCTATGCCGCTGACCGCCGCGGCCGAAAGGGAGTCTGAGATCACCACGCCGTCATAGCCGACGCTGCCGCGCAGCGTGCCGTCGATGATCTTGCTGGAGAACGCGGCGGGCGCCGACGAGTCGATGCGCTGGTAGGTCGCCAGCGACATCATCACCATAGCCGGCTTCGCCTGCTTGATCGTGGTGTTGAACGCGCCTATCTGCTCGCCATCAAGCGTGGTCGTGGTGTCGAGGATGCCCTCGGTCGTGAAATCGGTATTGCCGGTCACCGCGCCCAAACCGGGGTAGTGCTTGACGGTCGCGCCGACGCCCGCGTCGCGCATGCCTTCGACGAACGCGATGCCGTGCTGCGCGTTTCCGTTGGAATCCAAACCGAAATCGCGGTTCAGCGCGCCAATCGGAGCGTTCGAGGAACGCTTGACCTGCACCGTCCCCAATACCGGGGCCAGGTCGACGTTGATGCCGGCTTGCTTGAGCTGGCCGCCCCAGGTCTTTGCGGAGGAGCGCAGCGTGTCAGCGCTCATCTGGCCCTGCGCCACCGCGGACGGCATCGTGTCGAATCCACTGCCCTTGAGATGCTGCACCTGGCCGCCTTCCTGATCGGTGGAGACGATCAGCTGGTTGCCGCTCGGAGCATAGCTTTGCAGCGCGTCAGCGGCGGTCTTGGCTGCGGCTGTGCCGTTGTTCCAGTTGCCGATGAGCACTACGGAACCGACATGGCGTGTGCTGATGAGGGCGCTGAGATCGGCTGGATTGCCGCCTGCGAACATCGGTGCCATGATGAGCTGCCCGGCCCGTTCGTCGAGACTCATCGTGGCGATGGCGCGGCTCGCCTTGGCCGCGGGGGAGTCATCGGCTGCCTTCTGCCGCTCCTGAGATTTCTGCGGTTTCGGTGTGGGGGCCTTGTCGCGGTTCAGCGTCGAAGAGGAGGACTGTGGCTGCGCGAGATGTTCGAGCGTGTCTTTTTGCTGGGGGCGCAGCATCCACCATGCCGTGCCTGCCGCCACAAGGGCCACCACGCAGAGCATGGCCGCGATGATGGTGGGGGCTGAACTGGGGCGCGGCCTCCTGCCGCCGTGTTTGATCTGCTGCATCCTCATATGCACTAGCGTAGGCCATCATGTGTAGTGGTTGTGAAACGGTTGTACGACGGCTGTGTTCTCAGCTCAGAGCATGACCAGCTTTCCTAGCCTTTCGATAGGCTTGTATCATGTCTTTTTTTGATATGTTGGGTATGTTCGATCCCGGCGACGGGCCACGCGGGCCACGTCGGGACTCCGGTGCGACCGATGACGATCCGGTGATCGTCGACGTGCAGGCGGATGGCGACGATCATGGCGAGACGCCATCCGCCGGCAAGGGGGAGCCGCCGAAGCGCGGCGTGCCGAGGCTCACGCCCCGACCGTTGCCGAACGGGCCCAGCAAGGGGACGAAGATTCTGATCGGCGTCGTGCTGGCGCTGGTTGTCGTCGTCGGCCTGTTCTTCGGCCTGTCGCAGTTCATCACGGACCTGATGTGGTACGGACAGCTCGGTTTTCAGAACGTGGTGTGGACCCAGCTGGGTGTCAAGTTCGGCCTGTGGGCGGCGTATGCGTTGCTGATGGCCTTGGTCAGCTATGTGTCCGCTTGGCTGGCTATCCGCGCTCGCCCCGATTCGTCCGACGGCTCGACGTTCCGCATCAAGGACGACGTCATCGAAGTGGGCAAGTCGTTCAGTTCCAAGACCGCGCGTCGCGCCGCCGTGGTCGTGTCGCTGGTCGTGGGCGTGATGTTCGGCTCGCAGTTCAACTCGAACTGGTCTGAGATCCTGCTGATGTTCAACGCGCAGAGCTTCGGCACTGCCGATCCGCAGTTCGGCATCGACAACGGGTTCTATGTGTTTGTGCTGCCCGGTTTGCGGCTGGTGATGTCGGCCGTATCGATGCTGCTGCTGATGGGCATTGTGTTCTCCGTCGTCACGCATGCGATGATGGGCGGCATCCGCTTCACCATGCCGGTGCATGGTCGCGGAGTGCTCGCTGTGACCAAGCGCGCCCGTCGCCAGATCGGCATCTGGCTGATCCTCAACATGCTGGCCTGGTCCGCGCGCCAGGTGATCGGCGTGTTCACGCATCTGACCCAGCAGGGCGACCGCATCACCGGCGCCGCATACACCACCGTGCACGCGACCATTCCGGTCACGTTCATCATGGCGGCCATCACCGCGATGCTCGGTGTGTTCCTCGGCGTGTGGCTGATGCGCTCCCATGCGTTGGAAGGCGCCGCCAAGCCGAGTGTCCGCGCCGCCGCGGCTCTCAAGGCGTGGCGTACGCCGGTGATTGCGATCGCCGCCGCGCTGGTCGTCTCGCTGGTGCTCACCGTCGCATGGCCGATGCTGCTGCAGCGGTTCAAGGTGAACCCGAACGCGCAGGAGATGGAATCCACCTATATCCAGCGCAACATCAACGCCACGCAGCAGGCGTACGGGCTCGACAAGGTGAAGGTCGAACAGTACAAGGCCACCACCAAGGGCAAGTCCGGAGCGCTGTCGTCCGAGGCCGAATCCACCGCGCAGATCCGACTGCTCGACCCACAGGTCGTCAGCCCCACGTTCAAGCAGCTGCAGCAGTCGAAGCAGTACTACACGTTCGCCGACACGCTGGCCGTCGACAAGTACGACATCGACGGCGTCAGCCAGGACACGGTGATCGCCGCCCGAGAACTGGATCTGGAAGGCAACGACAACCGCAACTGGGTCAACGACCACACCGTGTATACGCATGGGTACGGTGTCGTGGCCGCATACGGCAACAAGGTGGCGGCGGACGGGCAGCCGCAGTTCTTCGAATCCAGCATCCCCACCCAGGGCAAGCTCACCGAATCGCAGAAGTACGAGCCGCGCATCTACTTCTCCCCGAACGCCCCCGAATACTCGATTGTCGGGGCTCCGAAGGGCATGGATTCGTGGGAGTTCGACTATCCGACCGGATCGCAGGGCGCGACCAATACGTTTGACGGCGATGGCGGCCCCTCGGTGGGCAACATCTTCTCGCGGCTTTTGTACGCGGTCCGGTTCGGATCCGATCAGATCCTGTTCTCCGACCGTGTCACCTCCGACTCGCAGATCCTGTACGACCGTTCCCCCAAGGAGCGCGTCGCCAAGGTCGCCCCGTACCTGACGCTGGACGGCCGCGTGTACCCGGCGGTGGTGGACGGACGGGTCAAGTGGATCGTCGACGGCTACACCACGTCGGACGCCTACCCGTATTCGCAGATGACCGATCTGGGAAGCGTCACGCAGGATTCCACCACCAAGACGTCGAACACGATCCAGGCGTTGGGTTCGCAGAAGGCCAACTACATCCGCAACTCGGTCAAGGCGACCGTCGATGCGTACGATGGCTCCGTCGAACTGTACGCCTGGGATGCCAACGATCCGGTGCTCAAGGCATGGGAGAAGATCTTCCCCGGACAGTACCACCCGATCTCCGAGATATCCGGCGACCTGATGAGCCACCTGCGTTACCCGGAGAACCTGTTCAAGGTACAGCGCGAGCTGCTCGCGAAATACCATGTGTCGTCCGCAGGCCAGTTCTTCTCCGGCGAGGATTTCTGGCAGACGCCGGTGGATCCCACCGAATCGGCCACGGCGCAGCAGCAGGGCGTTCCGCAGCCCCCGTATTACCTGTCATTGCAGACCGGCGGGTCGAAGAAGCCGGTGTTCTCGCTGACCTCCTCGTACATCCCCGCCGGCACGTCCACGCGAGAAATCCTCACCGGCTTCCTGTCGGTGGATTCCGACGCGGGCAACGAAAAGGGCGTGATCGGGCCGAACTACGGCACGATACGATTGCAGGAGCTGCCCAAGGACTCCAACGTTCCCGGACCGGGGCAGGCGCAGAACAACTTCAACGCGAACGCGGACGTGTCGAAGGAGCTGAACCTGCTCGAATCCGGTTCCACCAAGGTCAACCGAGGCAACCTGCTGACACTGCCGCTGGGTGGCGGTCTGGTGTATGTGCAGCCGGTGTACGTGCAGTCCAGCGGATCGACCAGCTTCCCGCTGCTCAAGAAGGTGCTGGTGGCATTCGGCGACCAGGTCGGATTCGCCAATACGCTCGACGAGGCGCTCGACCAGGTGTTCGGCGGCAATTCGGGTGCGTCCGCGGGCGATGCCGAGAATTCCGGCAACACGTCTCAAAGCGGTGACGGGCAGAACAGTGACGGGCAGAACGGCACTGACTCCGGTGACAGCAGCGAGAGCAACGGCAACGCGAATGGCAGTGGTACGAACGAGGGCAAGGACCAGAACGGTTCCTCCTCGCAAGGCGGCAGCCAAAGCCCCGAGCTTCAGCAAGCGCTGAAGGATGCGGCCCAAGCGATGAAGGACTCCCAGTCCGCCATGAAGAACGGCGACTGGACCGCCTACGGTGAAGCCCAGAAGCAACTGGAAGAAGCCCTCAACAAGGCCATCGAACTCGACGGTGGCAAGTAAGAGCCAAACCAGAAAACCCCAGTACTGTGAACGCCCCCACACCGGGGGCTGTCATGCGCAGCATGACTGGGGGTGGTTCTCAGCCCAGAACGGCCCCCAGTCATGCTCTACCCATCTGACCATCTGATTCGCTCCCAGCCCGTGTGCCACACCAGGCGAAAAACACCCCAAAATCGCATGGTGTGGTACAGCAGGAGGCCACACCATGCGATGTGAGCCTTCACATCACGTGGTGTGGCAAAGCACGGGTCATGAAAACCGCCATTTTCCAATGATCGGTGGATGAGCCCGGAATCGCCCTTGGCCACACCAGCCCCAAAACCCTCAAAAATCGCATGGTGTGGTACAGACGAGGGCTAGATGGCCGTCGGTCGGTAACCATCCCCACACCTTCTCCCGCGGAAGTCCCATCCGACGGTCTTCAAACGGAACTTTCGCGGGAGAGAGGGGGCTGACTAGTGGGAAAGGAGAACCTGACTAGCGGGCGGCGATGAGATCGAATACGTGCTCGACTACGCGCGCCGTGCAGGAGCCGTGCTCGGGGATGGCCACGTTGCGACGGATGAACGCCTGATAGGCGGCATGGTCGAAATCGTCGTGCTCGATGGCTCTCACGATCGCCTCGGCATCATCCGTGAACAGCGTCGGGATATCGCGCTTCGGATCGATGTACAGGCTGCGTTTCTTCGAATAGTCCGGCCAGTCGTACGCATAGAGGAACACCGGCAGGTCAAGCAGTCCGGCCTCATAGATCACGGTCGAATAGTCGCTGATGACGTAATCGGCGACGAACAGCATGTCGTACTGGCTCGGATAGTGCTGGAACACGTGCGGATTGTTGATACGCAGGTCGTCCAACGGATGGCATTTCACGATCAGGTTGTACTTGTCGTAATCGATGGCATCGGCGAGGGCTGCTGCCGCCTGAGTCTGATTGGCGGGCGTCTTTTTGCGGAACGTGGGGCAGTAGACGATGTTGAGCTTGCGCCCGAGTTCCGGGAACTCGCGGATGATGCGTTCGCGCTGCTGCGCCCGGTACGAGCTGTTGATCAGCAGATCGGTGCGGGGCAGTGGCGCCTCGTAGATGATGGACGGGTCGATGTCGAAGCCGCGAGCGTAATCGCTGATGAACGATTTGGATGAGATGAGCACGGACGTGTACCCGCGATGCATGTTCAGCAGCGAGGCGGTGGAGAACTTCCGGCCTTCCTTGGAGCCCAACGCGGTGTATCCGAACTTCTTCATGTTGCCGAGCGCATGCCACATCTGGATGATGGGCACGTCGATGTAGCCGGCGAGCAGGCTTACCACGATGGCGTAGGTGTCGAGCAGCACCGCCTGGCTGGTGGCGATGAAATACAGCTGCCGGATCATATGGAACCCGTATCGTACCGGGTTGTGCAGCTTCTTGGCGAGGATCACCACGGAATAATCCGGATGCGTCTGTCTCACATAATGGCGGATGAGCCGGAAATCGGTGGTCGGTCGGTCGCTCTCGCGACTCAGGCACACAATCCTACGCTTGCGCGGGAACGCGCGGAAGAACCTATATGTAAGAAACATCATCATCCGAACTGCATTAATCAGATGACGTTTCATTCTTGTTCTCCCTTACCGAAGCATCAGGTTGGTGTGTTAGCCGGTCTACCGTAACTGCAACTCTATATATTTAGGTAACCACAAGGGGAACCACAAGGTGTCGTAAAGGAGCCCGGGGATGTCACTGGACGTTCACCAAATCCGCTGGCGGTCAAGTTACTTGGAGATCGACTATTCCTCGCGGGATGGTGGTGTGCCGTGGCTGTATTGCGTGGGACGTCGCCAGTTCGTTCCGTTCGAGATCGTCGGGCTTGAGAGCGGTGTCCGCCGCGCCCGCCTGAACCTGGTGCTCGGGGACGGGCGCGAGGTGCTTCCCGGCGGCCAATGGATCATCTGCGAGAAAATCAAGGAGTCTGCGCTCTTCAGTCTGCAGGCGCTGTACGCCGAATACCCGCTCATGCCGCAGCGCGTCGACTACGATGTACGTCACCTGCTGCCCCCGGAGTTGCGTGACGATGATGAGGCGGTCGCACAGTACACCGACGAAGAGCGTCTGGAACTGGTGGCTCGGCACCCCTATGTCACCAGCGGAGTCACCTACGACGATGAGGTGCTGGAGCGGCTTGACAATCTCGACCGCGTGTTCCGCTACGGCAAGAACAGCTACGCCTATACTGGTGTGTTCGTGCCCAAGACGAATCGTGCCGGTCTCATCTATCTCGCGTTGCACATGCAGTTCTTCCAGCGCAACAAGACCCCGCGCCACCGTCAGCGCAGTCGTCGCCAGATGCAGAAGGACGTTTTCGCGGCGACGTACTCGGTGATGACCAAGCTGGTGCCGCGCAAGCGCAATCGAATCCTCTTCCTCAAGGAGAACGGCGAGGGTCCGACGGAGAATATGGAGGCGTTGCGGAGCCGCATGATCGAGCGCGGCATGGACAAGCGCTTCGATATTCGTGCCCGGTACCGCAACGTATTCGCGGGCAGGCAGAACATTGTCGCCTGGCTGCGCGACCTGTTCGAGATCGCCCGAAGCCGGTACGTCTTCATCGACGATTACACCCCTGTATTCAACTTCATCGACCCCGGTGAAGATGTGACGCTGACGCAGATCTGGCATGCCGGCGTCGGTTTCAAGTCGGTCGGCTATGCCCGTTTTGGTCTCAAGGGCTCGCCGGATCCGTACAATTCCGCGCACCGCCGATACACGTACGCGCTGGTCGGCAACGAGCACCTGCGTCGCATCTATTCCGAGGTGTTCGGCATCGAGGAGGAGGCGCTGCTCGCCACAGGCATGCCCAGGCTCGACCATTTCCTCGATGAGAAGGTCGAGAAGGAATACCGCGAGGAGATGGCCGACAAGTTCCCGTGGTCGGCCAAGGGACGCGTCATCGTGTTCGCTCCGACGTTCCGCGGCACCGGTCAGCGCACCGCGTATTACCCGTATGACGAGATCGACATGGATCGTCTGTACCGCATGTGTGTCGAGACGGACACGTATTTCGTGTTCGAGATGCATCATTTCATCCGCAAGCGTCCGGATATCTCTGCCGAGTACGCCGACCGCATCTTCGACCTGTCCGATGAGAGCCTGACGAAGCTGTTCTTCATCGCCGATGTGCTGGTGACCGACTATTCGTCGTGCTTCTACGACTACCTGTTGCTCAAGAAGCCGGTAGTGTTCTTCGTGCCCGACAAGACCGCGTACTCGCTGATCCGCGGTGTGCAGCGGTCCATCGACGAGATGGCGCCGGGCGTGGTGTGCGATACGTTCGACGAGTTCCTGGACGTGCTGAGGACTCGCCATTATGAGACGGTTTCCCCTCACCCCTCGTCCATCGACCGCGCCGCCGAGCGCAGCGGACTCGCCAGCGACCGTGCCATCGACACTATTATCTACGGCAAGGATGTTCCGGGTGTGCGCAAACAGGCCTCCGGTAAGGGAGGCGCGGTGCCGGTCCGGCAGTCCGACAAGTCGGCCAAGTCCGAAAGGAAGGCAAAGGAACTGCTGGATTCCAAGGTCGCCGACAAGGATACCAAGTCCGCCTCCGACGAGGAGGAGTGAGCGTGCCGGGGAACACGAGCATGGCCGTCGCGCCAGCCGCCGGCGCCGGTGAGCCGGGCAGTGGCTCCGGCGAGACTGCCCGGCACGCGGCACCACGCGGCGCCGGGCGCCCATCATACGAGCTGCTGTCCAAATACCGCGGCGTGCTGATGGGCGTGCAGATCCTGCTGATCATGGCGTTCCACTACACCGAGGACCTGTCGAACGCGGCCGACCATTTCAACGGTCCCGCTCAGGTGTTCTACGACTATATCGGCAGTTCCGGCGTCGACATGTTCCTGATGATCTCGGGGCTGGGCCTGTACTACTCGTGGAAGCGCAACCCGGACGCGGGGGCGTTCTACCGCAAGCGGCTGACCCGCGTGCTGGTGCCGTACGTCGCTGTGGCGCTGGTCGGGTGGATCTGGTTCGACTTCGTCCATTCGGATGCCGGAGTGGTGCGTTTCCTCGCCGACATCGCATTCGTCACGTTCTTCACGGACGGTGTGAAGTGGTTCTGGTACATAGCGGTGTGCCTGATCTGCTATGTGCTGTTTCCGCTCGTGTTCGCCGTCGTGGACGGTACCCGAAACGTCGCCGCGGCATGGGCGCGAACGTTGGCATTGTGTGCGGCCGCGGTGCTGGTCGCGGTGGCGCTGTACAGGTTCGCGCCGTCTTTCTACGACAACGTCGATCTGATCGTCAACCGCATACCGTGCTTCATCTTCGGCGCGCTGCTGGGAAGGCTCTCGCATGAACGTCGTCCATTGCCCATGCCCGTGGTCGCCGCATGCATGACGGCCGTGGCCGTCATGCTCTACCCGATGCAGCTGGTTGATGTCCCTCTGGTCAAGGTGTACCTTCGCGCGGCGTTGAACCTGCTGCTGTGCATATGCGGCGTCGTCATCATGGACGTGATGGCCCGCGCGGGAAAGCCCGCGCTCGCAGGCCTTCACGACGTGGTATCGAAAGTGCTGAGCTGGTTCGGACGGTATTCGCTGGAACTGTATCTGCTTCACGTGATGATTCGCAAGATGCTGAACCTCAACGACCTGCCGACCACGCACCCGCGCTATGAGGCCGTCGTGATCATCGGCGCGATCGCGCTGTCGATACCCCTGAAACGACTGTGCAACCTGATTCAGCACAGGCTGCTGCGTGGGAAACGTTTACTTAATTCCAAAGAGTACAGGGGCACATATGCAGCTTGATGCACCAGCGGGCGAAAATATGGCTGTATTCGTTTCACATGCCTTTGTTCTATATTTGAACCCTCTGCCGGTACCTCACATAGATGGCCCGTTCCTGTTCGGCCCGAACCGTTTCTTCCGTGACTACCTAGAGGGACGCAATATCGCATTTGAGGATCAAGAGTTGCAGGTGGATTTCTCTTCCATGAATGAGATGGGAATAACATTCATGGAAGAATGGAACAAGATGTCCGCTATTACGCCGATGACTATGCCGCCTATGTGGGCCAGATGGTATTGGGTTGCGAGATCGGCGCCGAGCGTATTCTTGAACACCCTGACATCGAACGTTTGAAAACTGAGAACAAGAAACTATCCGAGAAGCGAAAGAAGCTCGAAGCGGATCTCAAGAAATCTCGCGCCGAGGTCCAGAAACTCCGTAACTCGAAGTCGTGGAAGGTCACTGCGCCACTGCGGGCGGTCATGCGTCTGTTTGGAAAGGACTGATGGTGGTTCGTCTTAGTGCACTCTGCGTGCCGAATACCACAGAAAGGTGAATGCTCGGTAAATAAGTCGTGTCTGGAACATAGACTACGTATGAGTTAACGGGGCTGCAAGCCCGAAAGCGCATATAACAGTGGAGAGGGTATGAACATCGCTGTCATTTTTGCGGGCGGCACCGGCCAACGCATGAATTCGCGAACCAAGCCCAAGCAGTTTCTGCTCGTGCACGGCAAACCGATCATCATCTACACGCTTGAGGCGTTCGATCAGCATCCCGACATCGACGCCATCGTCGTCGTATGCCTGAAGGAATACATCGACGTTCTCGAACAGCTCATCACCAAGTTCGGCATCGGTAAGATCGCCGCGATCGTGCCAGGCGGCTCATCCGGGCAGGAGTCGATCCGCAACGGCATCGACAAGGCGAACAGACTGTATCCCGCGGATTCGGTCGTCATCGTTCATGACGGCGTCAGGCCGCTGATCGACCAGCAGACCATCACCGACTGCATCGTCAGTGTGAAGAAGAACGGCAGCGCCGTCACCGTCGTACCCGCCACCGAGACCATCGTGCAAAGCGAGGACGGCGTGATCACCAACATCATCGACCGCAAACAGTGCCAGCTCGCCCGCGCCCCGCAGTGCTTCCGCCTCGGCGAGCTGCATGACGCACACCACAAGGCCGTGGAAGAAGGGCTCGGCGACTTCATCGACTCTGCGTCCCTCATGTCGTACTACGGCCACAAACTGTACGAGGTGGAAGGCGCCAACTCGAACATCAAGATCACCACGCCATCGGACTTCTACATCATGCGCGCCATCATGGACGCGGAGGAAAGCTCCCAGATCTTCGGTCTGTGACACGAACACGGAGGACAACGACCATCATGTTTGATCTGCAAGAGGAATATGCGTCACTGGCGCAGCATCTCGACATCGACTGGGATGCGCTCGCCGGCCGGCATGTGCTCGTCACCGGCGCCACGGGCCTTATCGGCTCGCTGTGCGCCCGCACGCTGCTGGAACGCAACCGCTTGACGGGGGCGGGCATCATCGTGGACGCGCTGGTGCGAGACCCGGCCAAGGCACAGGCCATGCTGGGGCAGTACACGGCCGACGACGGGCTCGTGCTGCATCAGGGATCGCTCGAAGATGTCGACTCGCTCGACCTGCCGGCGGACTATGTCATCCACACCGCCTGTCCGACCGCATCGTCGTTCTTCATGTCCCATCCGGTCGAGACGTTCTCCGCGATCGTAGACGGCACCAGGTCGATGCTGGAACTGGCGCGACGCCGCGGCGCGGCCTCCTTCGTCTACGTCTCCAGCATGGAGATCTACGGCATGGGCAACAAGCAGCGCGGCACGGAACACCTGCTTGACGAGAGCGCCGTCGGCTACATCGACCCCTGCTCGGTGCGCAGCTGCTACTCCGAAGGCAAGCGCGCCGCCGAAAACCTGTGCGTCTCATACCATTCCGAATACCAGGTGCCGGTCAAGGCCGTCCGCTTGGCGCAGACCTTCGGCCCGGGCATCCCTCGCGACGACGTCCGCCTGTTCGCGGCGCTCGCACGCAACGCCGTGGCCGGCAAGGACTTCGTCATGAAGACGACCGGCGAAAGCACACGAATGTACTCATACACCGCCGACGCGGTGTCCGCCATCCTCACCGTGCTGGTCGCGGGGGAGAACGGCGTCTCGTACAACGTGGCCAATCCCTCCACCTACTCGTCAATCCGCGAGATGGCCGATATGGTGTACCGCGAATTCGGTACGGGCGACGCGCGCGTCATCATCGACGTCGACCCGAACGCGCCCTACCCGCCGGAGCACCACCTGCCACTCGACGTGTCACGCCTTGAGGCGCTCGGCTGGAGGCCGCAGGTAGGTCTCGAAGACATGTACCGCAAGCTCATCGCATACATGGGCTGACCTCGCGGGAGACCGCACCTGACCATGAGAAGACAAGCAGATTTGGAAGAACATTGTTTGCAACACTGAAGCAAGTCGTCGGCGAGAACTGGCATTGGCGACGGCAGGTCTGGAATCTGGCGAAGATCGATCTGGTGAAGACGTACCGCGGTGCCGCGCTCGGCAAGATCTGGCTGTTCGCCAAACCGGCCGTGTACATCCTGGTTTTCTGGGTGGCACTGAAATTCGGTCTGCGCAGCTCGTCCGACGTCAACGGCAAGCCGTTCCTGCTGTGGCTCGCCGCCGGTGTGTTCCCGTGGTTCTTCATGTCCGACATGATTACTACCGGCAGTGACGTATATCGTCGATACCCGTATCTGGTGAACCGCATCAAATTCCCGCTGTCGCTGATTTCCACGTTCTACACGCTGTCGCTGCTCATCATCTTCGCGTGCATGATGGCGTTCACCATTGTGGTGGCGCTGCTCACCGGCGTGCATCTTGGCCGCTACATGCTGCAATTGCCGCTGGTCATGGTGTTCATGTTCCTGTTCTGGGTGGCGTGGTCCATGGCTTTGTCGCCTTTGAGCGCGATATCGCGCGATTTCTCGAACCTGCTCAAGACGCTCGGCACCCCGTTTTTCTGGCTGTCCGGCATCCTGTTCGACATCAGCGGCTGGCCGCGAACCGCCCGTCTGGTGGCGTCCTTCAACCCGGTCACATGGGTCGTGCAGTCGGTGCGTGACTGCTTTATCTACAACAAATGGTTCTTCACGGATTGGGAGTCGTTCCTGCCGTTCCTGTTCGTGCTGCTGATCTTCGTCGTGCTCGCGCTGCACAACTACCGCCGTCTGTACATGGAGGTGCCGGATGTCCTCTAAGCTCCCATCGAATGTCACGCGAATGGGCGATGCCACGGTCATCCGCGACGAGGACGCGAGCAATCCCGTCGCCGTGCGCTTCGACCACGTCACCAAGCAGTACAAGCTGTTCAAGAACGACAAGCTGCGCCTGCTGTCCACCTTCTCCAAGCGCATTCCGCACGATACGGTCAACGCGAGCGACGACCTGAGTTTCACCGTGAACCGCGGCGAATCCCTGGCGCTGCTCGGCGACAACGGCGCCGGCAAGTCCACGGCGCTCAAGATGATCACCGGCGTGTGCTTCCCGACGTCCGGCACCGTCGAGGTGCACGGGCGCGTGTCCGCGCTGCTGGAGCTTTCCGCGGGCTTCGACATGAAGCTGTCGGGCATGGAGAACATCGACATGCGCTGCCAGCTGTGGGGTTTGTCGAAAGAGGAGTCCAAGGAGCTCATTCCCGAGATCGTGGAGTTCTCGGAACTCGGCAAGTACATCGACCAGCCGATGCGCACGTATTCGAGCGGTATGCGCGCCCGTCTGGGCTTCGCGTTCGTGTCGTCGATCCGCCCGGACATCCTGGTGGTGGACGAGGCGCTGTCCGTCGGCGACCGCAAGTTCGCGAAGAAGTGCCGCGAGCGGGTCAACAGCATCATCGCCAACGAGAACGTGACCGTGCTGTTCGTCACCCACTCGACCGGCACCGCGAAGGAGTTCTGCCACAGGGGCATCGTCATCCAGAAGGGCAAAGCCATGTTCAGCGGTGGCATCGAGGAGGCCGTCGACTTCTACACCGCCTCGTGACGCTTCGACCGTTCCGTTGACGGCGTTGCCGGCAAGCGGCACGGCCGACGTCCATTGACCGCGCTCGGTCGGATGGCCGGGACAACTCCCGCGTTTCGTGATTGTGCGGCCGTTGTCCACGTTTCTGTCGGCGGATCGAGGCGAATCGCGCATCATGCACCGCTGACACCAGTCTCACCCGCCCTATCCCGCCGGCAGGGCGGTTGTTATGCTTGAAGACATGTCCTATACCATCCGCGCGGCCGTTGGTGCCGACGTTCCGGCCATCGCCGACATCTACAACGAGGCGGTGATCCGTGGGGGAGCGTCCGCCGACCTTGAACCGGTGTCTCTGGAAAGCCGTCGTGCGTGGGTCGACTCCCATCGGCCACGCGCCAAGTATCCGGTCGTCGTCATCGAAGGTCCCGAAGGCGCCGTCGTGGGGTTCGGCTCGCTTTCGAAATTCCATCAGCGGGCCGGATACGACGGCATCGCCGAACTGAGCTACTACATCGCCGACGACCACCAACGCCAGGGACTCGGCACCATGATGGTGCGATGGCTGATCGATGCCGCGGCAGAGCGCGGATTCACGCATGTCACGGCGATCATCTACGCCGACAACGCCGGTTCCGTCGCGCTCATGCGGCGGTTCGGATTCATCCGGTTCGGCCTGCTTCCCGCCGCGGTGGGCGCGCTCGACGGCAAGCTGCATGACATGAGCTATTGGGTCAAGGCGTTGGCGGGTGGGGTACAATCCTTAAGGTTGAAGACAGGAGAGTAACACATGGCATCCGATTTCTGGCTGATCGTGGGGCTGGGCAATCCCGGCAAGAAGTACGAGGGCACCCGTCACAACATGGGCTTCATGACCGCCGACATATTGGCCGAACGCTGGTCCGTCGCCTTTTCCGACCACAAGGGGCTCGCGATGCTCGGCAAGGGCGCGATGAATCTGCAGGGTCGCAACGTCAAGTTCTTCCTCGCCAAGCCGCTGACCTACATGAACGACTCGGGCAACGCGGTCGCCTCGATCAGCGCGTACTATCAGATCCAGCCGGATCACGTCGTCGTCATCCATGACGACATGGATCTCGAATTCGGCCGCATAAAGGTCAAGGCGGGCGGATCCGCCGGCGGGCACAACGGCATCAAATCAATCGACAAAGCCCTGAGCACCCCGAAGTACGCGCGCGTGCGCATGGGCGTCGGCCACGCTCAGCGCGGAGCCCACGCGCACGACAACACCGTCAACTGGGTGCTCGGCGGTTTCGGACCCGACCAGCGCAAGCAGCTGCCGGAATTCCTCGCAGACGGCGCCGACGCGGCCGAAACCATCATCTTCGACGGACTCGCCGCCACCCAGGAGAAGTTCAATGGCCGCTGAGCAGGGACGCGCGCGCGGCAAAGCGTCCGCCGCCACGGCCACACGCGTCCAGAACGCGCTGATCGACGGCTCCCTGTGCGGCATCCTCGAACGGCTCGATGAGGATCCGGCATTTCATCGGCTCGTCAGCGGCGGCATGAGCATCGCCGACGACAAGGACATCGCCCCGATCATCACCGTGGGCGCCCCGGACGGGTTGCGCCCGGCCATCGCCGCAGCGCAGGCGGAACACACCCCCGTCGTCCTGGTCGTGGCCTCCAGCCGCGAGGCCGAGGACACCGTGAACGCGCTGCGGTCGTGGTACGACGGCGACCCGAACGACATCGCACAACTGGAGGCCTGGGAGACGCTGCCCCACGAGCGGCTCAGTCCCCGTGCCGACACCGTGGCGAGCCGCATGGCCGTATTCCGCAGGCTCACGCACCCCAGCGACACCAATCCGATGTTCGGACCGATCCGCATACTCGTCATGCCGGTGCGTTCGCTGATCCAGCCCGTTGTCAAGGGGCTCGGCGACGTCGATCCGCTCGTCTTCACGCAAGGCGAGGAGCTGCCTCTCGACGACGTGTCGCGTCGACTGGTTGAGAACGCCTACACGCGCGTCGACCTGGTGATGGACCGTGGCGAGTTCGCGGTGCGCGGCGGCATCATCGACGTCTTTCCCCCAACCGCGCCACATCCGGTGCGCATCGAGTTCTTCGGTGACGAGATCGACTCCATCCGAGAATTCCACGCGTCCGACCAGCGCACCTACGGCGAGGGCGTCCGCACGATCTGGGCGACGCCCTGCCGTGAACTGCAGCTCACCGACGCCGTGCGGGACCGGGCGAAACGGCTCATCGGGCAGATTCCGAATGCCGACGACATGCTGGAGTCCATCGCGAACGCGATTCCCATCGAAGGCATGGAATCCCTGATGCCCGCGCTCATCGACGACATGGAACCCGTGACCGGCATGCTCGACAGGCATGCCATCATCATGCTCGCCGACTCGGAAAAGCTGCGCCGCGCGGCGGACGACCTCTCGAAAACCGCGAACGAGTTCCTCGCCGCCAGCTGGCATGTCGCCGCGGCCGGGCACGGTGCCGGAGCTCCCATCAGCTTCGACCAGGCCAGCTTCCTCGACTACGAGGAGACCATCAACTCGCTCGCATACTCCAGCCACGACGTGTGGAACCTCACCAGTTTCGGCGTGGACGCCAGCCGCCCGAACCACGTGCAGCTCGCCGCCGGCAACCCGGGCGAATACCGCGGTGACGAGACGAAGGCCGCGGCCGGCATCGAGGGGCTCATCGACGCGGGGTACCAGGTCACCGTCACCGCGGCCGCGCAGGGCACGCTCGCACGATTGAAGCGAGCCATCAACGAGACCGGCATCGCCTCGTTCGACGTCATCCGCTCCCAGGCCATCGACGGGTTCATCGACACGGCGGCGAAGACCGCGCTGCTCACCGAACGCGACCTGACCGGACGGTCCAGTGCGGCCGGTCAGGCGAAGACCCCCAAGCGCCGCCGCAAGGCAATCGACCTGATGGAGCTCAAAGCCGGAGACTACGTGGTCCATGAGCAGCACGGCATCGGCCGTTTCCTGGAGATGCGGCAGCGCACCATCGGCACCGGGGCGAACAAGACCACGCGCGAATACCTTGTCATCGAATACGCGCCCAGCAAGCGCGGCGCCCCGGCCGACAAGCTGTTCATCCCCACCGATCAGCTGGATCTGATCAGCAAATACATCGGCGCGGAGGCCCCCAAGCTCAACAAGCTCGGCGGCTCCGACTGGGCCGCAACCAAGGCGAAGGCGCGCAAGCACGTGCACGAGATCGCCGAGGACCTGGTGAAGCTGTACTCTGCCAGGCAGCGCACCAAGGGGTTCGCGTTCAGCCCCGACACGCCATGGCAGAAGGAGCTGGAGGACGCGTTCCCGTATCAGGAGACGACGGACCAGCTCACCACCATCGACGATGTCAAGTCCGACATGGAGAAACCAGTGCCGATGGATCGCCTCATCTGCGGCGACGTCGGCTTCGGCAAGACCGAGATCGCCGTGAGAGCAGCGTTCAAGGCCATACAGGACGGCAAGCAGGTGGCCGTCCTCGTGCCGACTACGCTGCTCGTGCAGCAGCATCACGAGACGTTCACCGAACGGTACGAGGGCTTCCCGGTCACCGTTGCGGCCATGAGCCGCTTCCAGACGACCAAGGAGATCAACGAGACCATCGAGGGACTGGAGACGGGTGGCGTCGACGTCGTCATCGGCACCCACAAGCTGCTCAACCCCAAGATCAAGTTCAAGGATCTCGGCCTTGTCATCATCGACGAGGAGCAGCGGTTCGGCGTCGAGCACAAGGAGACGCTCAAGGCGCTGCGCACCAATGTGGACGTGCTCTCGCTGTCCGCCACGCCTATCCCGCGCACGCTGGAGATGGCGGTGACCGGCATCCGCGAGATGTCTACGCTCGCCACCCCGCCCGAGGACCGGCTTCCCGTGCTCACCTACGTGGGCGCGTACGAGGACGCTCAGGTCACGGCCGCGGTCCGGCGCGAACTGCTGCGCGGCGGACAGGTGTTCTACGTGCACAACCGCGTGCAGGACATCGCGAAGACGGCCGCGAAGATCCACGAGCTCGTCCCCGAGGCGCGAGTCGGCATCGCTCACGGCAAGATGGGGGAGAAGCAGCTCGACGGCGTAATCCGCGACTTCTGGCATCGCGACATCGACGTGCTCGTATGCACGACGATCATCGAGACCGGACTCGACATCTCCAACGCGAACACGCTGATCGTAGACCACGCCGACCGGTTCGGCCTCTCCCAGCTGCACCAGCTGCGCGGGCGCGTCGGCCGTGGCCGCGAACGCGCGTACGCCTACTTCCTGTACGACCCGTCCAAGCCGATGACCCAGCAGTCGCACGACCGCCTCGCCACCATCGCGCAGAACACGGCGCTCGGAAGCGGCTTCGACGTCGCCATGAAGGATCTCGAACTGCGCGGCACCGGCAACCTGCTGGGCGACGAACAGTCCGGGCACATCGAGGGCGTCGGCTTCGACCTGTACGTGCGCATGGTCTCGGAAGCCGTCGAACAGTACAAGGAGCCGGAGCGGACCGAGCCGGTCGCGGTCACCATCGACCTGCCCATCGAAGCGTCCATCCCGGTGGACTACATCGATTCCGACAAGCTGCGGCTCGAAGCATACCGGAAACTGGCCGCTTCGCGCACCGATGAGGACCTCAAGGAACTCGCCGACGAACTCACGGATCGCTACGGCAAACTGCCGGAGGAGTTCGAGACGCTGTTCGGCGTGGCCCGACTGCGCATGAAGGCGCGGGAACTCGGCATATCGGAGATCGTCGCGCAGGGCAAGAACGTGCGCGTCGGCAAGATCGACCCGCCCGAATCGATGCAGATGCGCATCAACCGCATCTACCGCGGGGCGCAATACCGGCCGGTCACGCACACATACCTGATCCCCGCGCCGTTCGCGGGCACGCTCGGCGGCAAACCGATGCCGGGCGATCAGGTCATGGACTGGGTGAGCGACCTGCTGCACGACTTCGCATGGAAGCCGCAACCGAGGAAGGCATGATGGGCTCCGGATCCCCGTTCGAAGGCATGCCCGGAGGCATCGGGGAGCGGAACGGCATGATCCGGCTGCCGTACCATCCCCTGACTTCGCTGATCCGGCATTTCGACAATGGCCAGGCCCTGACGCTCCTGCACTCGGGGCGGGGCGGACGGTATTCGGTGCTCGGACTGCACGCCTACCATCGGCTCATGCAATACGGCGATGACGTGATGGAAGGCACCCTCGCCGTCTGCGGAGACGACGATGTCTGGCGGGACCGGCTGCTCCCCGGCCAAGACGCGCTCATGCTGCTGCACGACCGGCTGCGTGACGAGCCCGGCGTGCTCGGATTCATGTCATATGATGACGGCCGACGCCGGGAAGGCGCGCGATCCCGGTTCGACGGCGGCCCGCAGGCGGCAGAGCGAAAGACGCCGCCGGACGCCGCATGGTGGAGTTTCGACGACATCCTCATCGAAGACCGGCAGCGGCGCTCGCTGACCCTGCTCAGCCATCATCGCCACCCGAACAGTGCCCGGAACATCGCCGCCATACGATCCGTCTGCCAGTCCGCCCCCGCTGGCGGGGGCTGTCGCGAAGCGACTGTGGGTGGTTATCCAGACTCCCCGCACACCTCAGCCTCCCACCGCGGCGCATGGCGCTGCGACCACGATCGCGCCTCATACTGCGAGGCCGTGGAACGACTCAAATCGCACATGCACGACGGCGAAGCCTACGTAGTGAACTACTCGTTGCGTCTCGACGTCACCAGTCCCGTGACGCCCCTGGACATGTTCCTGCGTCTGAACGACGACAATCCCGCGCCGTTCTCCGCGTATGTCAACGGCGGCGGATGGCAGATCGTCAGCTCGTCGCCGGAACGGTTCCTCGAATGCCGCAGCGGCCATGTCGTCACCCGCCCCATCAAAGGAACGCGGCCACGTGGCCTCACCGTGCAGGAGGACGCGGCCAACCGCGCCGCCCTTGAGCAATCCGGCAAGGACCATGGTGAGCTGCTCATGGTCACCGACCTCGAACGCAATGATCTGAGCCGCGCGGCGACTCCCGGAACCGTGCAGGTCACGGGGTTCGCCGAACTGGAGACCCACCCGCACGTGTTCCATCTGGTGTCCACCGTCGAGGCCGAATTGCCCGATGCCCGCGATCTGCCCGAACTGCTTGCCGTCATGTCGCCGGGCGGATCGATCACGGGGGCTCCCAAGCGCCGCGTCATGCAACTCATCGACCGGTATGAACGGTCGCCTCGCGGCGTGTACACCGGCTCTCTCGGCTACATCACCGCCGATGGCGACTGCGATCTGAGCATTCTGATCCGCTGCGCGACGCACGTCGGGCGATGTGACAAGGCGGGCCTGTACCGGATCGGCGCGGGCGGCGGCATCACCATCGAATCCGACCCGGACGCCGAATACGACGAGGCCATGCAGAAAGCACAGGCGCTGCTCGACGCGCTGGACTGTGACGTGTCGGACAGTGACGTGCATGACGGAAGACAAGGACAATGGCATGACTAATAGCAATGGCACGCCTGGCGGCGAAGGCACGGCCGTCACATTCGCTCTGGATGAGGGATACCAGTTCGGCCTCGGCGTATTCGAGACCATCAACCTGACCGGCGGGCGACTCGTCATGCTCGACCGTCATCTCGACCGGCTTCGGCGCGGAGCGCGGGCATTGGATATCGACGCGCCGGACGATGATACGCTGCGGGCTCATATCGCCGAACATCTCGACGCGGCAGAATTGCCTGACGGTAGGTCGTTCGCGGTCAAGCTCATGGTGTCGTCCGCGAACGTCATCGTCACGCATCGGCCGAACCCGTATGCGGATTGGGCGCAGGACCGCGGTCTCAGGCTTGGCTGGTGCCGCGCCTGGCGCAACGAGTGTTCGCCGCTCACGGCGCACAAGACGCTGAATCAGGGAGACAACATACTCGAATCGCGTTCGGCTCGGCGGCTCGGCTTCGATTCCGCCGTGTACCTCAACACGCGCGGCGACATCTGCGAGACCACCAACGCGAACCTGTTCTTCGTGCGCGACGGGCGGCTGTACACGCCGGACGAGCGATGCGGGCTGCTACCCGGCACCGTGCGGGCGTGGCTGTGCGAACGATACGAGGCCGAGCAGGGGACCTTCCGACAGGATTCGCTGGACAGCTGGGATGAGGTCTTCGCCACCAACGCCCTGATGGGCGTGCGCCCGGTCGTCGAGCTGGGGGATGCGGGCTATGGAATCGGGCCGGTGACGCGGGCGATCCAGCGCGAATACCGTCGGCTTGAGCTCGGTATCCTCTGACCGCCCTCGGCCGGCTCCGCCGCCAGTCCTCGACAGTGGCGGCGGAGCCGACTGAGGGCGGTCAGATGTGCGGAATCTGTCTATATCCAGCCGAATGTTAGCGCTCATATTATTTTTCCGAGAAATTCTGGCACTCGTCCACAAAAGGCATTATTCTTAAGTCTGTCATCACAACCTAACAGTCTTAAGGAGTAGTTGTGGCAGCTATTGAAAGCGTTTACGCGCGTCAGATCCTTGATTCCCGTGGCAACCCGACCGTTGAGGTCATCCTCGACACCGAAGACGGCGCCGAAGGCCGCGGCCTGGTTCCGTCCGGCGCTTCCACCGGTGAGGCCGAGGCTTGGGAGCGCCGCGATGGCGACAAGTCCGTCTACGGCGGCAAGGGTGTGCTGAACGCGGTCAAGGCCGTGAACGAGGTCATCGCTCCGAAGGTCATCGGCATGGATGCCACCGACCAGCGCGCCCTCGACGACCTGATGATCGAGCTCGACGGCACCCCGAACAAGGGCAAGCTGGGCGCCAACGCCATCCTCGGTGTCTCCCTGGCCGCCCTGTACGCCTCCGCCGAGTCCGCCGAACTGCCGCTGTACCGCTACATCGGCGGCACCAACGGCCACATCCTGCCGGTCCCGAAC
>ERZ652622.103-NODE-103-length-29613-cov-11.8702_pt1 | contig 29613 bp, 27 predicted proteins | sample MGYA00514762_ERZ652622 | MGnify/ENA metagenome assembly ERZ652622
GCGTCTCGTGGGCTCGGAGATGTGTATAAGAGACAGGGGATAGTCTGTTGCGCATTTCCGCGGCCGCTTTGACGGAGAAGGTCACGGCGAGCGTGGCGCGCGGATCCCATGCCTTGGTGGCGCATGCGTAGGCGATTCTTCGGGTGACGGTCCGCGTTTTGCCGGCACCTGCGCCGGCGATGATACGGACGGGTCCGCGCACGGCGGTCGCCGCCATGCGCTGCGCATCGTCCAGTCCGTCGAGAATCGCTTCCGCTGTTGCATCCATATGCTCCATTGTGGCAGATTGCGTGACGAGACGGACGCCATCGGCGCGATTAACCGTGAATTCGTGGCAAGTCGCGCCCTTATTAGCCTTCAGTGTGTATTAAGGTTGGAATTGTGACCGAACGAAGCAGATTTATGATGGCCGCCTTGGCGAGCGCGGCGATGCCGAACGCCACCATCGCTGGCACGCGTGACAGCGAGCAGGTCAACGCCACCGACAAGGGGTATGGCATTGATCATGCCGTGGTGCAGGACGCCGCGGGCAAGTTGTATGACACGTTCGCTTCGAACACACCGAAGGGACGCAAGCGTCTCGCTGGTCGCGTGCGTGCCGCGCAGACGTTGATGGGCAACCGCGAGTTGGGCGGATTGGGGTTCGACGTCGATCGCGTTCTGGCGTTCTCCAACGGCGAACAGGAGAGGTCCGTCACAGGAGACGTTTCCGTGATGATCGCCACGCATCATGATGGTCAGGCGCGTCCGCTGACGCTGCTGACGTTGGACGACTGTGCCAGCGTGGGCACCGCGTTGGGCGCGATACACCGTCTTCGTCCGGATTTTCTGCAGGAGGCCGGCTATCCGGTGTTCTCCACGGGGCAGATTCGCGCGCAGCTGACCGCATGGATCAAGCGTTTGCGTCAGGCTGGCCATGTGCCGCAGGAGATCACGACGAGCTGGTCCGACGTTCTTGAAACGGACGGCCTGTGGTCGTTCGCCACTTGTCCGGTGCATGGTGGCCTGTCCGACGGCGATGTGCTGTTCTCGGGCTCGTCGATCACCGCCATCACGAACTGGCAGGATATGCAGGTCAATGATCCGGCGCGTGATTTGGCGTGGATTTTCTCCAAACTTGACGAGAACCACCGTAATGCGCTGCTCAGCGCGTATGGACGCATGCTGGGCAATCGTCTGGATGATCTGATCATGCTGCGCGCCAACCTGTGGCTGCAGATGGAACAGGTGGGCGATTTCATCAGCGCGTTGAATCAGGCCGATAGCGTCAAGATCATGCAGTTCAAGGCGCAGGTGGAGCGTTTGGCTCACCAGTTGGGTATGCTCACCGCGAAAAACCACAGGCCGAGCGAGACGCGTCAGGACGAGCAGAAGGCCGGCAACCGTCCGCCGAGCACCATCACCGTGGGCACGCTGCTGGACGAATCGGAACGCCGCAGGCAGGCGGCGGCGCAGCAGAGCAACGATGCCGACGCGACCGGCGAACGTCATATCGACGCGACCGATATGGATGATGACAGGACCGGCGATTTCGATGTCACCGGCTCCCAGCCCGTCCGTAAGACGAAGCAGATCGTCGATGACGCCACGGAAGCGTTCGATGTGACCGCCGCCGAACATATCACCTCCGCCGGCATGGTTTCCGGCAATGCCGATTCGGACGATACGAGCGAACGTGAGGAATCCCCCGTCAGCACGTTCGTTCCGGAGCAGTCCGCGAGGGAGCGTCACGAGTCGTTGCCGTCCAGTTCAACCATTGTGATCAGCACGTTGCAGACCGCCGATGGCAGCGACGACACGAACGAGGAGGAAATTCCTCAAGCCCATAGCGAAGCGGCGACCATGCTCATTCCGCTGCTCGAACGCGATGAGGCCACTATGCAGAAGGCCAAAGCGGAGGTCGACCGGCTGCAGGCCGAGGACGCCACCGATGAGAAACCGCGCGTAGAATAAGCGCATACATTGCAAACGAATTTGCACCCGAACACCCTTACAAGGAGCATCATGGATATCGAACTGGGCATTCAGAACGTGGCGCGCACCGTCACCTTCAGCACCGAGCAGAGCGCCGACGAAGTGAACAACGTCATCGCCGAGGCCGTGGAGAATGGCAAGACCATCAACCTGACCGACGACAAGGGCCGTCGCATCGTGGTGCCGGCCGGTTCTCTCGGCTATGCCATCATCGGTTCCGAAACCAAGCACGCCGTCGGCTTCGGCAATCTCTGATCGCCACCAACAAACGCGTTGGACACGTTCCATATGAAAAAGACGTCGGACCATATCAGGTTCGGCGCCTTTTTCATATTCGATTCATGTATCCGGTTCACGCTTGGAAATTCCATATCCGGATTTCATGCGGCATGTGAGCTGCCGACGCGACCGATCAAATCCACACCCCGGCACAAGATTTCGCGTACGGTGTCGTCGTCGGTAAGGTTCTCGCCCAGACCGTTCGGCTTGCCTTTGCCATGCCAGTCCGAGCCGCCGGTCACCAGCAGATCGTGCCGTGCCGCAATCGTCAGCAATCGTTCCCGCTGTTCCGGAGGATTGCCGCGATGCCATACTTCCAAGCCGTCCAAGCCGTCGGCGATCATCGCGTCAAGCTGCTCGTCGGACAGCAGCCGGCGGTTGCGTTGCGGATCGCCCGCATGCGCGGCGACCACCACACCGCCCGCCCCCTTGACGGCGGCGATGACCTCGTGCGTCGACGGCGACGGCGTGGGAATGTAATACTTGGATTTGGCGCTCACCGCGTCGGCGAACGCGTCGGAACGCGTCTCGTACACGCCCGCCGCGACCAGCGCGTCGGCAATGTGCGGACGGCCGATTGTGGTGCGTTCCCCTTCCTTCACTTGGGCGAGCACATCGTCCCACGTAATCGGAAAATCCTGCGACAGCCGCTCAACCATGCGTTTCGTACGCCGCAATCGCGCCGCACGCGTGTTGGCGAACATGCTGGAAATATGCTCGTTGGACGGATCGTATTGGAAGGCGAGCATGTGCACGGACACATCTTCGTCGACGGCAGTGATTTCCGTGCCCAGCAGTAACGGCAAACCGATTTCCTCCGAGGCTTCCGTCGCCTCGCCCCAGCCGGCGGTGGTGTCATGGTCGGCAATCGCCACACCATGCAAGCCAAGCTTCCTTGCCTGCTCCACCAGCGTGCGCGGCGTCTCCGTACCGTCGGAAAAGACGGTATGGCAATGAATATCCCAACCTTGTGCGGGTGGTTCCGCGTAACTCACGTGACTCATATGACTATCGTAAGCTCGAATCCGCGGTTTTTCGCGTAGACTGAGACATGACAACGTTTGTATTTTGATTTTCCAAGGATTGACGATGAGCGATTTTGAAAGCCAGGCCGCTGTGGACGCAGCCGATGACGAAACGAGCGTCGGCACAGCCGTCGCCATGGACGACGACTACACGAAGCCGCGCGGATGGCGTCACGGCGCAACGTGGACGTATCTGATCATGCTGCTCGCTTCGGCGGTGGCATTGCTCGTATCGTTCATTCTGTCGGCGGACACGCTGAAAATGGCACGCAATCCCGGGCAGAAGCTCAACTGCGATGTGAACGCCGTGCTGTCCTGTTCCACGGTGGCCGAATCCTGGCAGGCGGAAATCGTGAAGTTCGCCGGATTGAGCTTCCCGAACGCGTTCTTCGGCATTGCCGCCGAATCGGTGTTCGTGACGATCGCGGTGATCGGACTGGCCAAGATGGCCGTGCCACGTTGGTTCGCGCTGTGCACGTGGCTTGGAGGCCTTGCCGCGTTGGCGTATTCGTATTGGCTGACCACGCAGTCGCTGTTCGTCATCAACGCGATGTGTCCGTGGTGTCTGGTGCTGATGTTCTCCACCACCGTGCAGTTCATGGCGTTGTCGCATGCCACGGTGGCCGTGCAGGATATGCCGTCCGGTCATGCTGGATTGCGCAAGTATTACCGGCTGAATTTCGATCTGATGGTCGATGTGGTGTGGATTGTGGCGTTGATCGTGGTCATTCTCGTCAAGGACGGCCCGATGCTGTTCGCCTGATACGGTTTGCATAGAACCTTTTACGATGAAGGCCGACCCTGCGTGGCCGGCCTTTTGCCTATCCGCTTTTCGTTTGCTGCCGCAGCGGTTACAGCAGTTCGATTTTACCCACGATGGTGGCGCTGCCGGTAAGCTTCACGTCTTCGTCGGTCACGTCAACACGCAAGGTGCCGCCACGTACGGTGATGGTCCAATGGTCGATGCCGGTTTTGGCGCGCAACGTGATGGCGGTGGCACATAGGCCCGTGCCGCACGACAAGGTTTCGCCACAACCGCGTTCGTTGACGCGCATGGTGGCCTCGCCCGCATCGTCGCCTTCGCTTTGCTCGTCGATGCGCACGAACTCCACGTTCTGGTCCGACGGAATCTCGGGCGCGACGACCGGCTTGGTGACCAGATCAAGGTCTTCAACGTTCGGCAAGCTGGCGAACGCATCCTCAAGAACGGCCACGACGTGCGGATTGCCCATGTCCACGAACGTGCCGCGCGCGGAACCGGACGTGCCCGGAATGGTCACTTCGTAACCGTCGACGTCGCCGCGCTTCCATGCGCCCATCTCCACCTGGAACACGTCCTTGCCGAGGCCCGGCACATCGCCGAGCGAAGTCAGGATCTTCACGCCGGCACGGGTGCCGAGATGGAATGGCTTGCCGCCCGGCTGGTCGGCGATGCCCTGCAGCTGCGCGAACAAGGTGATCGCACGTGTGCCGTTGCCGCACATCTCGGCCAGCGAGCCGTCCGCGTTGCGGTAGTCCATGAACCAGTCCGCATCGCCCGCCGCGCAATCGGCGATCTGCCTTTCGTTCACATCGGACACCGCCTGCGGATGCGCCAGACGGATCAGGCCGTCGCCGCCGATGCCGAAATGGCGGTCGCACAGGAATCGCACTTCATCGGCGGTCGGCTCGTGCGTACCGTCTTCGTCGAGATACACCACGAAATCGTTGCCGGTGGCGTGCGCTTTGTAAACAATGCTTGGAATGCTCATACCAGTTCACTCTACACGCGGTAGGCTATTGAAAGCGTTTGGCGTATGCGCCTGCGGGCATGCGCGCGATGGCAAAGGAGGACGTATGGCTTCAACGGCACCTATCGGCGTTTTCGATTCCGGTTTGGGGGGTATTTCCGTGGCGCGTGAGATCCGCCGCGACATGCCGAACGAGCATGTGCTGTATTTCGGCGACTCCGCGAACGCTCCGTACGGCACGAAATCGCCCGAACAGGTGCGCGAACTGTCCGACGTCATTGTGAAACGATTCGTGGAACAAGGCGTGAAAGCGGTCGTGATCGCCTGCAATACCGCCACTTCCGCCGCAGCCAACGAACTGCGCGACACATACGACATTCCGATCATCGGCATGGAGCCGGCATTGAAGGTGGCTTGCGACCGTGGTCACGGCGAGCGTCAGCGCGTCATCGTGGCCGCCACTCCCCTGACGTTGCGTGAACGCAAGTTCGCCGTGCTGATGGACCGTTTCAAGGCCGACCATACGATTTTTCCGGAGCCCTGCCCCGGTCTGGTGGAGATCGTGGAGCATGGGCAGCTTGACGACCATGATGTGGTGATGCGCACGCTGCACCAGTATTTCGACCAATACGATCTGTCCACGATCGACTCCGTTGTGCTCGGCTGCACGCATTTCGTGTTCTACCGCGATTATTTCCGCGAGCTGCTGCCTGATACGGCGGCGATCATCGACGGCAATGAAGGCACTGTACGTCATCTTGGCGTGGTGCTCGAATCGTTGGGCAAGCTCGCTCCGGAAGACGCGGAAGGCGGCATCGATCTGGCCAATTCCGACACTTCCGCACGAATCGCGCAGTTGGCGCAGTCGCTGCTTGATCGCTGAGCGCGAATGTCCCGACAGACCGCGTAAAGTCGAATGAAACCCGGCAAAAGGGACGGACTTGCGAAAGGACGGGCGCATATGGCCAACAGGACAGCGATGATCGACGTCGGCGGCGGTTTCCGCGCGATTTACGGCGCGGGCGTGATGGACCGCATGCTGGAGGACGGCATACATGTCGACCATTGCTATGGTGTTTCCGCCGGCAGCGCCAATATGGTTTCCTACATTTCCGGACAGCACGGGCGAAACCACACGTTCTACACGCAGTACGCGTTCCGTAAGGAATACGCGAGCTTCGACAGCTATGTGAAGAACCACAATTACGCGAACCTCGATTATGTGTACAGCACGCTGAGCAACCACGATGGCGAGAATCCGGTGGATTACGAGGCGTTTGCGGCGAATCCGACCGAATTCACCGTGGTGGCCTGCAATGCGGACGATGGTTCCACGAAGTATTTCGACAAGTCGGACGTCGGCTACGACAATTACGACATCATGAAGGCGTCGTCGGCTGTGCCGGTGGCGTGCGAACCGTATGTGATCGACGGCGTCCCGTATTACGACGGGGGCATCGCTGATCCGATTCCGGTGCAGAAGGCCATCGATGACGGCTATGACCGCATCGTGGTGATTCTCACCCGTCCGAAAGACACCGTACGCGAACAGAAGAAGGACATCGGCCCGGCCACGATTCTGAAGCGCACGCACCCGGAGGCCGCGGAAAAGCTGATGAACCGCTATCAGACGTACAACGACGAGGTGGCGTTGGCCAAGGAATACGAGAAGGATGGCCGTGTGCTCATCCTCGCGCCGGAAAGCATGTACGGCTTGAACACGCTGAGCAAGTCGTTCGAAGGTCTGGAACGCATGTACCGCGCCGGATATGCGGCGGCGGCCGCGATTCCAACGTTCTTGGAAAGCTGAAATCCGTTCTTCCGCAGCGCTGTCATGCGTTTCCAACGGCCCTAACGGCAACCGTATGACAGTGATCGCATGACAGCAATCGCACATACGACGATTACATGGCAGCCGTCATATGTGCGTTACGGCATCGCAACACGCGTAACCGGGCGGCGGCTATGCTGGAACGCATGGAAAAGCAGAATCGTATTTTTTCCGGCTTTGATGCCGATGCCATCGATCGCACCACCGCCGCAGATCTGGCCGAAGTCGGTTCCGACAAGTGGACCCGCTACCCCGGCTGTATCGGCGCGTTCATCGCGGAAATGGACTACGGCCTGGCGCCGTGCATCCAGCAGGCCATCGACAGCGCCTGCGACCATTGCAAACTCGGTTACATTCCCGAACCGTGGAAGCGCCGCGTGGCCGAGGCGTGCGCCGGCTGGCAGAAAAGCCACTACGGCTGGGACGTGGATCCGGACATCATCCGCGTGGTGCCGGACGTGTTGGAAGCGTACGAGATCTTCCTGCGCGAGCTGGTCGGCGCCGGCAATGCCGTGGTCGTGCCGACGCCCGCGTACATGCCGTTCCTGAGCGTGCCGAAGCTGTACGACGTCGACGTGATCGAAATCGAAATGCTTCAGGGAACCGACGAAACGACCGGCGAGCGCGAATGGCTGTTCGATTTCGACGCCATCGAACACGCGTTCGCGGCTGGCTGCCATGCGTTCGTGCTGTGCAATCCGCACAATCCGATCGGCAAGGTGCTTACGTTGGCCGAGGAGCAGCGGCTGTGCGAGCTGGCGGAACGGTACGACGTGCGTATTTTCAATGATGAGATCCACGCGCCGTTCGTGTTCGAGGGGCGTCATATTCCGTATCCGACCATCAGCGAGGCGGCCGCTCGGCAGTCTATGACCGCTACCAGCGCGTCGAAGTCGTTCAACATTCCGGGTACGAAGTGCGCGCAGGTGCTGCTGACGAATCCGGCGGACCGTGAGATGTGGGCGGAACGTGCGGAGTGGAGCGAGCATCAGACCGCCACGATCGGTGCGATCGCCACCACCACCGCCTACAACGAGGGCGATCCGTGGTTCCAGGACGCGCTTTCCTACGTGCGACGCAATCTTGGGTTGTTCGATGAGCAGATGAGCACGCGGTTCTCGGGCGTTGGCTATATTCGCCCACGCGGCACGTATATCGCATGGCTGGATTTCGGCCCGCTCGGCATTGACGATCCGGCCGCGTATTTCCTTGAGAAGGCGAAGGTGGCGCTGACCGACGGCCGTTCGTGCGGCCGTGCGGGAGCCGGCTGCGCGCGTGTGAACATGGCGATGCCGTATCCGCTGCTGGAGGATTGCCTCAACCGCATGCATGACGCGTTGCAGGCGGACGGTTTGCTTTAAAGTTTTCCGTCTTTCGTGTGTGACCGACGCTATGGTCGGCCACACACGCCATATTGCGGGAAAAGCCGCCGAATCATTGCGATTGCAACGGTTGCGCTATGGGCGAATAGCAGCATGTTACGATGGCCGCACACCACCGTCGGTGGACGCGCGACGCGAATCCAGCGTATGCGTTTCATTGAGAAGAAGGCTTTACGAATATGCGATTCCCCTACAGCGGCAACGGCACATGGACGCCCGACTACCACTGCGGTTTCATTGATGCCGTCAAACGTTTTTTCATCGGCTACATGGAGTTTCGGGGGCGTTCCAGCAGACGCGAGTTCTGGCTCGCCATGCTGTTCTTCATTCCGGTCAGCGTGCTGATATTCCTTATTCCGGCTGCCGGAACGGTGTCCGGAATACTGTGGATGCTGGCCACCATGGTGCCGATCATGGCCATCTCCTTCAGAAGGCTGCATGATGCCAACCGCACCGGCTGGTGGTTTCTGCTTGGGCATGTCGGCACCATTCTGGCCCTTGCGATGCTGGTCATCATTGCGTTCGGCCTGGTCATCATCGAAATCGGCATGATCATGGTCATCCCCCACGAGCCACCGAAACTCGACTTTCACAACCCGAACAGCTTCCCGGGAATGCTGCTCACGCTGTTCTACGTCAGCCTCGGCATGGCCGGCATCTCGCTGATCATCCAAGCATTCCTGTACTCACTGCCCAGCAAGCCCGAGGGCGTCCGCTTCGACTGATGTTCTCAGCGACATCCCGTTTCTCTCCCCTCCCTGCATTACCCTCTTAGCCCTTTTGTATGGAAACGTTCCATCTCACATTAAGACAGAGCAGTGAGCTCGGTTAACAAAACTCCTATAATCACATCTATTGTCTTCCGCCGTCATAAGCGACGGAATGTCAACATCAGAGGAGAAAACAATGAAGAGAAACATGCTCCACCGCCTGGTCGCCATGGCCGCGGCGGGAACCATGCTGATGTCGGTCGCCGCATGCGGCTCGTCATCCGATAACAACGCCACCACCAGCAATTCCAGCGACACCTCGCTGATTTCCGTGAACAACAGCGAGCCACAGAACGGTCTGATTCCGAGCGACACCAACGAAATGGGCGGCGGCAAGGTCATCCGCTACCTGTTCGAAGGTCTGGTGAGCTTCGACGCGAAGGGCAAGCAGCATCTTGAAGTGGCCGAAAGCATCACACCGAACGAGGACGCCACCAAGTACACGATCAAACTGAAGAAGGGTTGGAAGTTCACCAACGGTGAGGCTGTGACCTCCCACTCCTTCGCCGACACCTGGAGTTTCGCCGCCAATGTGAAGAACGCGCAGAAGACCTCGAGCCGCTTCTCCACCATCAAGGGCTATGACGAGCTGCAGGATCCGAACGTCGATCCGAAGGCCACACTTTCCGGTCTTTCCACCCCGGACGACTACACGCTGGTCGTCGAGCTGAACAAGCCTGATTCCGTGTTCCCGACCAAGCTCGCGCACCAATCCATGTTCCCGCTGCCGAGCGTGGCATTTAAGGACATCAAGAAGTTCGGTCAGGCTCCGATTGGCAATGGTCCGTACAAGTTCAAGTCCTGGTCGCATGACAAGAACATCATCATCGTGCCGAACAAGGATTATAAGGGCAGCCGCAAGGTATCCAACAACGGCATCGAATACCGCGTCTATACGAATGAGGATTCCGCTTACTCCGACGTGCTGTCCGGCAACCTCGACGTGATGGATCAGATTCCACAGTCCGCGGTGAAGACCTTCCGTCAGGATTCCAGCGTGATCGCCTACAGCCAGGCAGGATCCTCATTCCAGTCCTTCGTCATTCCGGAACGTCTTGAGCATTTCGGCAACGACGAGGAAGGCCAATTGCGTCGTCAGGCCATTTCCATGGCCATCAACCGCGACCAGATCGTCAAGAAGGTTTACAACAACACGAAGACCCCGGCCACCGATTTCACTTCACCGCTCGTCCCCGAATATGTGAAGAAGCTGGAGAAGAACGGCGACAACCTGAAGTACAACGCTTCCAAGGCCAAGGAACTGTGGAAGAAAGCCAATGCCATCAAGCCATGGTCCGGCAACTTCCGAATCGCCTATAATGCCGATGGCGGCCATAAGGAATGGGTCGATGCCGTGTGCAACCAGATCAAGAACACACTCGACATCGACGCCGCTGGCGAGCCGTACGCCACGTTCAGCGACGTGCGTAACCAGGTGACCAACCGCACCATCAAAACCGCGTTCCGTGCCGGCTGGATGCTGGATTACCCGTCCGCTGAAGATTATCTCAATCCGCTATATGCCTCCAGCTCCGCTGACGGTCATGGTTCGAACGATGGTGATTACAAGAGCGCGGAATTCGACAAGCTCCTGAACGCCGCGCTCGCCCAGACCGACGTAAAGAAGCGAACCGAGGACTTCACCAAGGCGCAGGAAGTGCTGGCCAAGGATCTTCCGGTGATTCCGCTGTGGAACGACAACGTCGCCGCCGCGTCCGCGACGAACGTGAAGAACGTGTCGTTCGACTACACCAACCTGCCTACCTACAACACCATCACCAAGTGACGGCTTCGTTGTGACGTTTTGCTGCCAATCGGCAACGAAAAACGAGTGGGGGTTCGAATCCTTAATGGATTCGAACCCCCACTCCGGGTTTTGCAGCCGTTTCGTTTATTTGCTTGCGGCGTCAAACCTATGGCGTCAGCTCTGCACGTAGCTGCCCTTCGGGGACTTCCAACCGCAGTTCATCATCTCGCTGTTGAACACCATCGCACCGTCGCCATGGGCGGGGACGACGATCATGCCACCGTCGCCGTGGTGACGGGCCACACCGTCCAGCGCGGCCTTCGCAGCCTCGACCGGATCTTCCTTGGCATACAGCACACGGTCAGAAACCTGGTGCGCGGCGACTTCCTTGACGAACGCCTCACCGATGCCGGTGCAGGAGATCGCAACGGAATCGTTGTTGGCGTAGGTGCCGCAACCCGGCAGTGGCGAATCGCCAACACGGCCCGGCATCTGGTTGGTGATGCCGCCAGTGGAGGTGCCGGCTGCGATATTGCCGGACGCGTCACGTGCGACGGCGCCGATGGTGCCATGCTTCTCCCATTCGTCGCCATTGGACTGCGCCTCACGCAGGGATTCCTGACGGGCCGGGGTGATGAAGTACTCGCTGTCGCACAGTTCGATGCCCCACTCCTTGAGCAGGTTATCGCCCGGCTTGGCGAACATGACGTGCTTGGTCTTCTCCTTGATGGCGCGCGCCACATTGATCGGGTTCTTGGACGTGGTCAAACCGCATGCGGAGCCGACTTCGCCGTCAACGCCGGTCATCAGGCAGGAATCCATGGACACGATGCCTTCGCTCGTCAACGCGGCACCACGGCCAGCATTGAATTCGGGAGCATCCTCCATGACACGAATGGCCGCGCAGACGGCATCCTCGGCCGGAGCGCCCTGTTCCAGCAGCGCATAGCCGGCTTCAAGAGCCCTGTTCAGATCCTGCTCCACCTGGGCGCGACGTTCCGGCGTGTCCTTCTTGCCGCGATTGCCAGCGCCTGCGTGGATCACCAGAAGGATTCCATCCGGATCAGCCTGGGCAACCCGGACCGTCGACTGCGGCAATGCTGCTTCGTTTGTTGACATCTTCTCTCCTTCAGATATCTCGCTTATGTTTGACATTCGCAGATATCTTACGCCGGTTGCGGCAACGAAGCGCCCGACATGCGCAAAAGCGATGCCGTCGCGCCGTTACGCAATCAAAAACATATCGAAGCGCGACTGCGTCCTTTCTTACGTTTCATACTTTTGCAAATCGCAATCTCGTATTTCATGGTGCTCCTCCGTTGGTAATGCCAGTATGTGTCAAGCGCATCGTTCCCCGGACAAAATCACGTTCTTAAGCAAAGCCACGCTTGTAAATCGGAAACACAAGTCGTTGTGGCCCCTACGGATTCATGTATATCGAAATGGCTGAAATTATTATCCATCGCAAAAACTCTCGTAAGCAACACCTATCGAGATAAATGTAGCTTATTTTAACGTTAGCTACACTTATGCGGATAAGTGTAGCTAACGCACATGCGATGCGACTGATAGATTGGCAATAAATGGATATTCGTATACTTATTCGTATACTTTTTTATGCGTTTTCAAATCTCGCAGAGGAGAAACATGTCAGCCGCATCGATCCTTGACAGCATGGTCTCCGTCACCAGCCTTAACCACGGCGGAGCAAGCAAAGCATTAAGTCAGGTGGGCGACAACCATCCAGTCGTCGTACTCAAAAACAATCAGCCCAGCGCGGTCATAATCACGCCCGCCGACTATCGCCGGCTCACTCAGGCTGAAGAAAATTTCGCGCTATACCGCAAAGCCGTGGAACGCCTACGCAACGATGACAGCACACTGCTAACCGATGCAGACGTATTCGGCGAAGATTATGAGCCGATTGATGACGGTTTTGAACCAGAATTCGAATAAGGTCCATCAACAACCGGCAAGTGGACAATTTTGTATATTTTGATATGGCGATGCAGGTTGTATGAAATCAAGAAATCGACGTCTTGCACAGCCGGATTGAATATAGTGGATGGCATTGCGATACGTACAGGTTTCACTTTTGGTCGGAGCAGTATCCATGTACAAAGGCGATTTATCAATCGCACGAGGAGCTGACTGAAATGGCAGCGTTCGACAGGCCGGAATATGACCGTTATGTACGTCTTGCGGAAATGATGATTTCATTTCTAAGAGATCATGGATACAACTACGACGCCAATCTCGATCAAGACATCCTTGACCATGATGGACCGGGAGTGCCAGTCGAAAATGGCGTTGACGCCATCATCGAGTTCAACCTCACTCCTCCGAAGGATATGATCACCTTGTTTGGACAAGTTCATGATGAAAATCCTTGGTGCGACGAGGAATACGAACAATTTCGCGATTACCTGCGAGAACGCGAAGATGAGCACCAATCGGGTAAATTGATTCCGCCATCCGCAGATTAGAACGCCGACCCACACACACACACAAGTAATAATCGTTTGCACTGTTCATCGTAGCGGGCGCGGAACTCATTCTCACTTCCCGCAGTGACACCGTATGCCAGATAAAAAACCGGGAACGGACGCGACGTTTGAATTACGACGAACCCGACTCCCGGCATCGCGACTGCTTCTCAAAAGATGTGTGCTTGACTCACATGGATGGTACTGAGAACCATTCGCTTGCGATCTGCTTCCGCACACATGCTGGCGCGATGTAAATACAACGCAGGCACACGGCAGATACAAATCAAGTCTGTGCAAAACTTCCAGCCAGCAAAGAAGCCGAACGGAAAGCCACAGGCCACTCTAGTCGTATGGTCGAATATTCACAAATTAACTGACCAAACCGACATATGTCATGTGAAGTGAGCGATAAATCAAAAAACGGCAGTTCAAAAGCGGACCATCTCAATACACGTATCCCATATGGGATACGACCGGTAGTGAAGGTCCGGTCGTACACGCTTATCGTATTTCAATCCACGCATCCCGTATGGGATGCGACTTCCCCTTTTTCTGGTTGCCCTACGGCAGCATCATTTCAATCCACGCATCCCGTATGGGATGAGACAACTGCTTAACCTGTTTTGCTTCAATTTTTCTTAAGCAATTTCTGCACTATTTTTCCGCAGCATAGGCTGCTGGTTTCCAGCGGAAACTGCACCATATGACCGCCCAGACGAAAACAGGCACCAGCCCGCCGTGCCTGTATATTCCCGAGACGCAGCCCAAAAACAAATCCGCCGGCTGCAGCCGGCGGCGCTCGGGAAGGAAAGGACGATGGCGATACCGATGCCAAACCGCAAGATATCAGGAGACTGGACCGTCAGGGAGTGTCCAGGTCGGAGATCGCAAGGAGGCCGGACGTGGACCGCGCCACTGTCGCGAAATACGCCGATATGGACGACATGACGCCGAAACCGCCCATGGACAGGCGCCAGGGCTCCAAGATCGACCCGTACGCGGCGTTGGTCGACGGATGGCTCGAGGCCGACCGCAGGCCGCCACGCAAGCAGCGCCACACCGCCAAACGCGTGCACGACAGGCTCCGCGCGGAGACCGAGTACGACGGCGAGTACACGACGACGCCGGGGTACGTGAGACGCTGGCGCGAGGCGAACCGGAGAGGTTCCGACGGATACGGCGAGCTCGTCTGGGCGCCCGGCGTCGCGCAGATCGATTTCGGCGTGGCGAAGGCCCGCATCGCCGGCGAGCTCGTGGACGACCACTGCCTGGTCGTCACGTTCCCCCATTCGAACATGCGGTACGTGACGAGCCTGCCCGGGGAGAACGCGGAATGCCTGTGCCACGGGCTGGTCGAGGTGTTCGAGCACATCGGCGGAGTCCCGCCAGTGATCGTCATGGACAACGCCACCGGCGCGGGACGCAGGAACGCGAGGGGCGAGGTGACGCCCGCCGCGGTGCTCGACGTGTTCGACATCAAAAAATCGCTGTCACACAAGGGCAACCCCTACGACAACGCCGTGGTCGAATCGACGAACAGGCCGCTGAAGAAGGAGCTCGTGTACCGGAACCACTACACCACGATCGAGCAGCTGAGGCATGACCTCAACGACTACGTGTGGTGGTCCGACAACCAGCGGCTCCACTCCACCCTCGGATACCGGAGCCCGAAGGAATTCACCGAACAGGGACTCGTCCTCTAAGAAACCGTCCAACACGCTGTTGCCAATCCACTCGTGCTCTACGAGCCCGTCGGCACCGGCAAGACGCATCTCGCGGTCGCGTTGGGCAGGCTCGCGTACATGCGCGCGATACCTGTCAGGTTCTTCACCGCGACCGGGCTGCTTATGATGCTGCGCCGCGCGAAACGGGAAGACCGGCTCGACACGGAGCTCCGGCAGATCGCCAGGGCGAGGCTCCTGATCATCGACGAGTTCGGCTACATGCCGATCGACAAGGAGGGCTCCAGGTTCCTGTTCCAGGTCATATCGGATTCCTACGAGACCCGGAGCATGGCCCATATCATGAACATCGAGTTCTCCGGCTGGGGGCGCGTGCTCGGCGACAAGAACATGGCCGCCGCGTTGATCGACCGCACCGTGCACCACGGAAGGCTCGTCAGATTCGAGGGAGGCTCCTACCGTAGCGAGCACGCCCTCATGACCAGATAGCTAGGAAGAAAAGGGTGGCGGATTCCGACGTCGCAGTTTCTGTTGGAGACCAGCTGCCTATGCTGCTGAAAAATAGTGCCTATACTGTGGATGCCAACTTGCAGAAACACACCAGAGCGCCGCCGCGCACCCGCTCCGGTCGATTTCAATCCATGCTCTCCGTAAGGAGAGCGACCCCTCTACTGGTAAGGAGACTGATTATGGTCGATATTTCAATCCACGCTCTCCGTAAGGAAAGCGACCCGACCGCGAGGTAGTCGGATGATTGCATGGCGATATTTCAATCCACGCTCTCCGTAAGGAGAGCGACCACCGCGCCATGCAGTATTTCAGTACTACCCCGTTATTTCAATCCACACTCTCCGTAAGGAGAGCGACATAGCGAGGCCGTCAGATACGAGCTTCCCAAACTCATTTCAATCCACGCTCTCCGTAAGAAGAGCGACACTCCAAAAACCACTGCATACACTGTTACACCTAATTTCAATCCACGCTCTCCGTAAGGAGAGCGACATGGAAACCCCGCGCAATTCCGATAATTACGATATTTCAATCCACGCTCTCCGTAAGGAGAGCGACTCGAGCCGACCGGGTATGCGCCTTGAGCTGTGAATTTCAATCCACGCTCTCCGTAAGGAGAGCGACCGGCACCACCGGCAAGCTCGGTGAGATCACCATCAAATTTCAATCCACGCTCTCCGTAAGGAGAGCGACTTGAGCGGATCACGCCAGCTCGGGATGATGTAGCCATTTCAATCCACGCTCTCCGTAAGGAGAGCGACAACAGCAGAGTTCGTCTGTTGCTCAAACCTCGATATTTCAATCCACGCTCTCCGTAAGGAGAGCGACACGTTTCCGCACGACTTGACGCCCTCGAAAAGATTTCAATCCACGCTCTCCGTAAGGAGAGCGACACAAGCGAAAACCCATATCTGGAGGCCACAAAATATTTCAATCCACGCTCTCCGTAAGGAGAGCGACATATCCTGCGTGACCAGCTCGTCACGCTGCGGCAGATTTCAATCCACGCTCTCCGTAAGGAGAGCGACTGCCCGTGACGCGAATCGCGTAGCCGGTCAAACCATTTCAATCCACGCTCTCCGTAAGGAGAGCGACGCGTGGAAGCAGCTTTTCGTCAGCTATGGCGCAAATTTCAATCCACGCTCTCCGTAAGGAGAGCGACCGTATCCTCCCTGATCGTCCGCGGCCAGGTCGGAATTTCAATCCACGTTCTCCGTAAGGAGAGCGACGGCCACCGTCATTCGGATATGCGGCAGGCTTGGAATTTCAATCCACGCTCTCCGTAAGGAGAGCGACCATTGAGAGCGTGGAGTCGCGGGAAACTCACGATATTTCAATCCACGCTCTCCGTAAGGAGAGCGACCTGGCGTCCATTGACGATGGAACAGTCCGAAGCGATTTCAATCCACGCTCTCCGTAAGGAGAGCGACTTCGGGTTCCGGGGGAGTGTGGCCGGGAAGCACATTTCAATCCACGCTCTCCGTAAGGAGAGCGACCGGGTTCAGCTGCGCCTTGGTCAGGTCGGCGCTATTTCAATCCACGCTCTCCGTAAGGAGAGCGACGCGTATTGCGGGCGAATCATGTCGCCATGCTCGGCATTTCAATCCACGCTCTCCGTAAGGAGAGCGACGCAGCGCATCCTCGACGCCGGACTGGCCATGGAATTTCAATCCACGCTCTCCGTAAGGAGAGCGACATTCACGCCGACGCTGGACTTGGCCGTGTCGATATTTCAATCCACGCTCTCCGTAAGGAGAGCGACTCATGACGGCCATTCCACGGTCGGGGGTTCGATATTTCAATCCACGCTCTCCGTAAGGAGAGCGACGCCTGAACATCCAGAAGGCCACGCCCGCAACATGATTTCAATCCACGCTCTCCGTAAGGAGAGCGACCGGCAGTCCGTATTTTGCCATCGTACAGTTCGTATTTCAATCCACGCTCTCCGTAAGGAGAGCGACTGCTGTTCGCAGTGGACTCATTAGATTGAGTGCCCATTTCAATCCACGCTCTCCGTAAGGAGAGCGACTTTGCGTCTTGGTGGTGATGATTTTGTCCGCAAGATTTCAATCCACGCTCTCCGTAAGGAGAGCGACCTCCTCACACTAGTGGCATGGTTCATCGATGAAGTATTTCAATCCACGCTCTCCGTAAGGAGAGCGACCCCTCTGCCGTGGCGTTGACCGGAGCCGCAGGTAAATTTCAATCCACGCTCTCCGTAAGGAGAGCGACGCCGGGCGCCCATGCCGGATCCACGTAGCCGGAATTTCAATCCACGCTCTCCGTAAGGAGAGCGACTGATGTGCATGGTGTCGGCGGCGGAGCGTTGGATATTTCAATCCACGCTCTCCGTAAGGAGAGCGACCAAGAGCGTCTGAGAGATTTCCAGAGTGTCGTAATTTCAATCCACGCTCTCCGTAAGGAGAGCGACTCTGCTGCCGCAGACGCGCGCCGGAATCCTCACGATTTCAATCCACGCTCTCCGTAAGGAGAGCGACGGATGAAGGCGTATACGTTCCCGTGATATACAAGATTTCAATCCACGCTCTCCGTAAGGAGAGCGACGCGGGACGCTTGCCGATTTCCCTCAACACGGTTTATTTCAATCCACGCTCTCCGTAAGGAGAGCGACCTCAGGATGGTCACGCTCGGCCGGGGTGAGGAATATTTCAATCCACGCTCTCCGTAAGGAGAGCGACGTGGGCATTTCCTGCATTGCCCTCATGTTTTCCGGATTTCAATCCACGCTCTCCGTAAGGAGAGCGACTTGGCGCAGATGGAAGCGTGCCCATAATCCGACAATTTCAATCCACGCTCTCCGTAAGGAGAGCGACGGTATTGCTCGTATACGCGCGTGTCCGTGCCGGGATTTCAATCCACGCTCTCCGTAAGGAGAGCGACGGCATCTTCGCCAATATTCGTTGTTTCGGTGTCATTTCAATCCACGCTCTCCGTAAGGAGAGCGACCGATGCGCAAGGCCGGCGCGGACATGGACGACCTATTTCAATCCACGCTCTCCGTAAGGAGAGCGACCGTCTGAAGCGTTGACGTATATTGATAATCTTATTATTTCAATCCACGCTCTCCGTAAGGAGAGCGACCCTATCTCTGATCACGGGCATTCGCAAAGAATCATATTTCAATCCACGCTCTCCGTAAGGAGAGCGACGCGCGAATTTCACCGGCAGACGCCGCCCATTGATATTTCAATCCACGCTCTCCGTAAGGAGAGCGACCCGCGTTTCAGTTTAGACCTACCGCCGTCACTATTTCAATCCACGCTCTCCGTAAGGAGAGCGACCTGGGGTATCACTTGCACGTCGCGCCGCGCGTAATTTCAATCCACGCTCTCCGTAAGGAGAGCGACGCGGCACATCCGGACGTTGCCAAATGTTCTGTGTATTTCAATCCACGCTCTCCGTAAGGAGAGCGACGTATTGATGGCGAAATATTATTATGATCGGCTTAATTTCAATCCACGCTCTCCGTAAGGAGAGCGACCCGGACTCCCACGGCCGGACGGTGTGTACACCGTTATTTCAATCCACGCTCTCCGTAAGGAGAGCGACCGGTAGAGGACTGCGGCGGCGACACCCGATACACATTTCAATCCACGCTCTCCGTAAGGAGAGCGACCGGCATTCCCTTGGATGCCATTCGCATTTCTTCTCATTTCAATCCACGCTCTCCGTAAGGAGAGCGACCCTGATTCACACCGTTGGTCAGACACATGTTGTTATTTCAATCCACGCTCTCCGTAAGGAGAGCGACACGGCGTGTCGGGTGTATCATCACCGCTTAATGGATTTCAATCCACGCTCTCCGTAAGGAGAGCGACAGGATAATCCGCAGTTTGGTAACGGCGCGTGGATTATTTCAATCCACGCTCTCCGTAAGGAGAGCGACAACGACAACGATAACAACAAAGATATTGAATCCTATTTCAATCCACGCTCTCCGTAAGGAGAGCGACTGTCATGGACGTTGATACGTTCCTTGAGCACGCGATTTCAATCCACGCTCTCCGTAAGGAGAGCGACGAGGTCCTCCGTGCCGTTCCTCCCCTGCCATCGATTTCAATCCACGCTCTCCGTAAGGAGAGCGACCATTGTTCTTCGTCATCAAATCGTTAAAATCATTATTTCAATCCACGCTCTCCGTAAGGAGAGCGACCACGGCGTGTCGGGCGTATCATCACCGCTTATGGATTTCAATCCACGCTCTCCGTAAGGAGAGCGACCTACTTGTTCGACCCGATGAACCGCCAATATTTATTTCAATCCACGCTCTCCGTAAGGAGAGCGACCGTGACCAATACCCGATTTCATGGACTGACGATATTTCAATCCACGCTCTCCGTAAGGAGAGCGACGGCTGATACTTCACATTATCACCTATCGTTTACAATTTCAATCCACGCTCTCCGTAAGGAGAGCGACTCGTGACCAATACCCGATTTCATGGACTGACGATATTTCAATCCACGCTCTCCGTAAGGAGAGCGACGCTTAGGAAGGATGACGGCAATGAAGATAACACATTTCAATCCACGCTCTCCGTAAGGAGAGCGACGAATGAGTGGTGTACGCGCGCGGTTGGCGTAGATATTTCAATCCACGCTCTCCGTAAGGAGAGCGACCTTCGGGGCTGTTCCATATTGTAACACCGGAATTATTTCAATCCACGCTCTCCGTAAGGAGAGCGACATGGTGTTCGCCACGCCTGTCTGCGTTGCGCTCGATTTCAATCCACGCTCTCCGTAAGGAGAGCGACATGACCTCGTCCTCGTGTGGCTGGCGGCCGATGAATTTCAATCCACGCTCTCCGTAAGGAGAGCGACGTGCGAGTATGGAGGCGTTTGCGTCCGGCGAGTGATTTCAATCCACGCTCTCCGTAAGGAGAGCGACCTGCTCCGCCTTATCCAGCAGGTGGCGAACGAATTATTTCAATCCACGCTCTCCGTAAGGAGAGCGACTGTCCAACCAACAGACAATGCAGTTCGCGGACATATTTCAATCCACGCTCTCCGTAAGGAGAGCGACCGTGCAGCTGGACATTTTTGTCCACTTTCTGAGACGCAAGCCAGCTGCTTGGCTTTAAGCATATCAAACAACACCACCGGTACGACGAACAACATGCCTAAAACGAGCAGCTGTCTTTCTGTCTCATTTTAATGTCCACTATTTAGTTTTCAAACGCCCACGAAAATCACAATTCGGATTTCGACAGTTTTTCAGGTGCGAAAGGCACCCCTCATCATGAGCGCTTCCACTTCGCACAAACACCATTTCAAGACCGGCCACCTTGCCGAAACCACAATACCGCCGGCTAGAGAACACGCTCCAGATGCCGGACGTCACACGTCACACTCAAACACTCAACCCGGCATACCCCACACCATATCGTTATGACACCATGCCATTTTACCCTGTGCTATATCATCATCACATCATTAACCGGCAAACTCCGTTCACGCCCATAACGCTCAATCCTATCCGCATATCGAGAGCCAAGTTTATAAAAGCGCAGACTGTCCTCATCAATATTGGCAATCTTCAACAAATCGTGTACCAACACCAGATAATCGGAAGGACTCACCGAGCATTCGAAAACACTGTTCTGTACACGCTGTCCGTATTTCATGCATGTCTTCGCCACCAAACGAAGACGACGCTTCCCCTCAGGGGTTTCCGTACTCACATCGTACGCAACCACAACCATCATGGTTTTTCACCTCCAATAACACATCACCACGAATCATCGCATACCGCCACACACAGCTACGCACCTTTTACTTCCACATAAATGGCGGGTAATCATCAAGATCACCCCGCAACGATCGAGCTAGCAGCAGCGCTTGCACATACGGAACCAATCCCCACGAAATTTTTTCTTGCAGGAACGGATGAAGAATCTGATCACTCTTCTTTTTCTGCCACGCCGTAAGCACTTTCTTCCGCCCGAAATCAGACAGCAGCACCCCGCCATTCTCCCGTATTTCAAAATCCCCCGGCTTAACAGCGCCTGTATTAACCAATGTCAGAATGAAGCGGTCAGCCAACACCGGGCGAAACTCTTCAACCAGATCCAATGCCAGAGAGGCTCTCCCCGGCCGATCCGTATGCATAAAACCAACATACGGATCCAACCCCACACCTTGCAAAGCCGCAATGCAATCATTCGTCAATATGGAGTAGCAAAAAGACAATAATGCATTCAGCCTGTCCAGCGGAGGTCTCCTCGACCTACTGGTGAAAAAGAAATCATCTTTATTCTTCAGAACCAAATCGTCAAAAGCGTAGAAATAATCTTTGGCAGCAAGCCCTTCGACACCCCTCAACTCATCAATCGTCAAGCTTTTTCGAGCTTTTGACAATGCCGCCGACAATTTGCCGCTCTGCTCGGCAAGTCGGTCGATGTTCACCCGCAAAGCATGATCACGTTTCGTGCGTTCGAGCACCCATTTCGCATTGTAAAGCTTGCCAACAATGAAAGATTTCGCATAACGCAAAGATTTTTGTTCGTCATCCGCGACTCGAAATTGTTCACGGCGAAGTAGCACATTACGATTCTCCTCCCCTAACACGGAACAGTAATAATGACCTCTCGGTGAATAGAATGCCATAGAAACGCCCAGTTTGCCGCAGCGCCCCATAAGAGCAGGCGAAGCACCCTTATACGAGAAACACATGATTCCTTCAATTGACCGTAATGGCACTTTCGCCAAGGTTTGGTCATTCTGATAAATCACAACATTATCGTTCTCCAAGGCAAGATAGGCATCTTCTGTCATCACAAACAACGTGTTTAACAGCTGCTTCATCACTCCCCGCTTTCCTTGAGCCGTTCTTCGATATATGCTTTTGCCGATTTCATCTTCCGTAATTCAGGCAGGCACAAATCCCGTAGAGAACATGCCGAACACGATCTGGTCTGTTTCACTTTGGGAGTCCATCCACGGGAGAAAAGATCATGCATTTGCAAGAAGTCAGCTTCGACCATGTTGCGAAGATCTTCGTCAAATTTTACCCGCTCACGACGTTTTGTCTGCTGATAGAACAAAGCACCTTCAGGAATATCACACGCGAGCATTTCTTCCAAGCACATCGCTTCCGCGCATAGCTGTAAACGATCAGCATCAATCGTTTTGGATTTGCCGTGTTTGTATTCAATCGGATATGGCAACCACAATTCATCTCTTCCGTGAAGCGGAACACCATCATTAGACTTATGGAATTCCACAACATCACAGGCTCCAGTTATGCCGAGCGCTCGCGAATAAACTCTCAAATCCCGCATGATCAGCATATCGCCGCGAGATTCAGAAGCCGCATAATCGTGGGCGCGTTCATGTTCCAGATGCCCCGCTGTGGTCAGATAATTTTCTGACCACAGCTGCTCGATATGAATAAGCGCCCATTGACGCTTGCAGAATGAGAAATGCTGAATACCCGAAAGGGCCAGCCAATCTTCTTCTGAATAACCATCTGGCCCTTTCATATAAGCACCTCTCATCTAGGCTTGGACGTTGTAATCAGCGGCCTTCGATTACTTCGTAGCGAAGGCCTGGAATGGAAGCGTCATCTACATTCACGGTTCCATCCGCGTCAACGGAAACGGAACGATGAACTTTGGCCGAAGAATACTGCCCCCCCTTGCAGTTATGTGCAAACCAGACGACATCCAGCACTTCCATCGATCCCGACGGACGTGCCGAACTCTCATCATTCTCGAAAAGCGTGACCAGAGCTTCCTTGATTTTCTCTGCATCTTCTGCGCTGAAACCTGTTCTTTCCGCCAGCTGGGGGCTAATGCTTCCATAAGTTACATATACGGCGCGTCCAGAGACGCGATACTTCATGCCCATGGTGTCGGATGATTTTTTACCGGAATCCGTAGTCTCGCTGTTGACCGATTTAGTGATTTGCACATCGTCAATTGCAATGGGATTAATGGAGAATGCCGGCTGAATCGAGACCGGTCCGCGTACGCCAATCGAAACCTCATCGGTATCCTTGGCCTTCTTAAAGGCGAAAACCTGACCAAAGGACCGCACATCAAGCCAACGCTCGCACACCTTACCGAAGACTACATTCTTCTGCTTCTGCTCATCCTTCGGCAAGGTCTTCAGATATGTATTGAACCTGTCCGACAGCGATTTGGCACCATCATCGGAACGATCATCAGACTGTACAAAGACTGATTCTCCTGCATCCTGCAGACGGTTGCGGATCTTCCTCTTCAAGGCGACGTCGGAAACCTCACCCAGCCCTTCTGACGTCGTTCTCGGGCGATTACCATTCAACGGATCACCATTGGGATTTGCGTTATTCACCTCAAAGGCAATCGCAAAATCAATCTTATTTTCCAAAGCTGCCATAATCACATACTCCTTACTTATAGGCGATGAATCGACTCTGATAATTACAAAAGTCAGTTGTTGCTATTATTCTTTTGAGAAATCTCTTGCGCTTTACGCCTAGATGCTCTCCGCTGACATGAATATCCCAGAAGAAACATTGGCGAAAGCGCCTTATTATCTTCAAAATCACCTTCCTTAAACAAAGCCATAACATCATCGACCTCATTACGGAACCAGGAACCACCGTTTGCCGATTTAAGGTATGGCGTAAGCTGCTTCCACAATGTGCCCCACGTCGTATAGGGCTTCGCCGTGAAATTGCTCATCAATTTGATTGCATTGGTTGGACGGTCCTTGACTCCCTGCTTACGCAAGACGCTTTCCTCGAAATTGTCGGCAAGCGCCAACAACCTTCCATACAGGTAATCACGATCATCTCGATTCGGTTCAAGATACATGGTTATTACATCCTCCTGTCTATGCTGTTTTCTTGTTTCATCGATATAGTGTTTTTTCCATAGGCTGCAAGCGATTTCAAAATCACGACGCCAGACCCTGATATTGTCGTATCCCATAGGCCTGGTGACCTTATGGCATGCGGCATTCAAAATCGACATGGGAAATTGCGCTCCGCCAAACATACATTCAATAAGCCGTTCCTTCACATCTTTCGCGAAGCGTTTATAGCTCTTGCTGCTCCTATCAGACGTGTCACAAGCACAGTTGATAATGTCAGTGAACGATGGGGCCCCTTCATACTGAACGACATTAACCCGCTCAGCTCCCTCCACGATGCTTTTTTTGAAAGATGTAAGAGGCCAAGCTGCATCGACATGCCATTGCAGTATGCGCTTAATGTATTCGTCCTTCTGAAGCTCGCAGTAGAACGTTACGCCTAAACGCCCCGTTGTAGCAGCATCCAAGATGACGACAACCATCGGATCATTGTGCTTCTTCAGATCCTCCGCACCCTCATATCCTCTCAGAACCCTTGAGAAAATTTTTGCATACTGAACATTTGTCGCATTTAGCGCATCGCTGATGTCGTCATGAAGCGCTTTGGATTCGTCAGCTATTGACGAGAAGGAATCATCAAAATCAAAAGATCCTGACTGCGGATTCAATACGGGCTTTTCCTCAGGTCTTTTTATTGCCCAGACAACGATAGCCTGATTGCCTGTCAATGTTCCATGATTATTCACCAACCACCGCAAAGTGGAGTTGATTTTCTGAGAGGACGCACTATCAACCAGCAAAGCTTGTTCCTTACTGGAAAAACGTCCACGAAAAGTAAAATTCGTAGAATCATTAGCAGACAATAGCTTGGCATTGGCATCGGAGCTAACTACCTTTTTAGGGAAATTAGTGGTTGGCGTATAAAGATCCTCGCCAAAAACATCCTTCCCCAGCCTGTGTTGAGAACGCTGCAGATACGCAATCCAACGATTCCGAATATCAACGTCATTCGATAAATCAGAATCTTCGAGTCCGATTTGAACCTCGAAACAAACACCGGCTTTATCGTCCTTATCCGTTAGCTCCACGCCATAATGCGCAGCAGCCTCGCTGATGCTATGCTCCGACACACACTTGAAAACAGCTTCAAGCTTGGCGTCATCACCTTTCCATTTTGCAAGCTGCTGCAAGTACATGCTCGTCTTCTCAGGACTGCGCCCACTATCGACGTACTGTAACTGATCAAACAGCGGATGCGGTACTGGCTTAATGGTCCTTCCCATCGATTCCTCTGTACAAGGAATGATGATGGTGCTCTTTCTCTTGGCAACACCTCTGATACAACCATTCGCGTCCACAAGCACTGTCAGCGAAACCGGAAGAGTCGTATGCCCGTACGGAATCAGCGCCCTCTTCGCAGCGTCAGCGTCACCATCTTTCTCTGCACTATGAGGAGTCTGACCAGACGCCCCCTGTATCATTTCGTAGGTAGTAAGCAAATTACCAAACAAACTCATCGTTCACTCCTCCTCTACTGATGTAACGTTCTTGCCTAAGTTGAATTCTTTAACGTTCAAACCATGCCTAACGATGTGCCGATCGAGAAGCGGCGAATCCGGTGATTCGAATCTGATAACGCCATCCTTCATAATCGGCATCCAGAAGCGCGAAATCAGATTATGGTCAGGATTCTCATCCGGATACGAGAATCCATGAAACATATATCCCATGTTCCATTCTCCATAAGAGTCGTAGAACCCTTCTCCCCCTCCGAATTCACACGGTTCGACATAAGCTTGGCATTCCCTAGCACCCAGAAAAATATCGCGACGGCCTCCTTGACGCACGGACCTCATCGCAATGTTGTGATGTTTGTTTTCATCACGATCATCAGCAAGTTCCTCCCTCAGGTCGTTCCATTCAAAATGCGCAAGAACTTGATACCTCACATCCTTTAAATATGTGTAGTATGAAAGATCATTTTTAACATTTTTTTTCTTGGGCTGGTACACAATAGTGCGAACACCTCTGCTCTCCGTCTGAATCTTATTCATGACTCGCACAGCATCAATGACCCACTTAAACGTGGGCTTCCAATAGATGCTCTCCGTAATCCCCTTCAATGCTTGATACGTTGGCACCTGATACGAGTACTTCTCTCCACCAACACGCGTGGCGACTTCCGAGAACAATGCGTATCTACCCCAAACTTCATATTCGATTGAATTCCGATGCCGTTCCATATAACTCCTTTGTAAACGGTCTTCCAAAGCTATTGGTTAATAGCGTACCACAAAAAATTTCTTATGCCATATATAGAATCTAATAGGCGTTTCGCGGCATACGCTTTATCGACTATCCTTGTGCCTGTGGGACTCCCACTACCATCGCGCCAAGAGCGATGTGGATTGAAAATATATTTGGCATATGTGTTGCCTTCCCAACTACAGCTCTCTCGCATACTCCTTGGAGCTTGCGAGAGAGCACTCATCCTTCCTACATCAGCAGGAGAGGCATCTCCGCCTCCCGTACTACGCCGTACTTGTCGTTGTAGTATTCCTCATTCAGCAAGAAAACTCCAAAATCCTCATTTGCTAACGAAATTGCATGCTTCCTAGCCAAATCACGATAGTCATCATCGAACAGAGAAACCGTATATTCCTGCAACCGCCTTAGCACTGAGATTTTCTCGGACAATTCTCCCCTGTGGAGCATATCAAGTAACTCAGTCGCCTGACCATACGGGACCACAACATTGTGCGTGACATCCGGAATTACATGGAAGTTATCGCTAACCGTCTGAAAAGCCTGAGCAAAGCACAAACCGTACTTTCCTCCCGTAGTATTCGTGAATTGAGATCGATCACATTCGTTGAAGGATAACAGATCATAAGCAGTCGTCGCTCCCTCCGCCCTTCCCCGAATTGGGCAATCCGTATAGCCTCCTTTACCATTACCGTCCTTCTTACGGAGAAGCATGTCATAGTACTGTTCCAGAATATTCGAAGACAGCAAATCCTTTCCTGGGTAGTTCTCCATAATCTGTAAAGTGAGCTGCTTACCCATTGCGATATCCGGCAGATACCTTTCCATGCTGTCTTCATCTTTCAATGGATAGACATACACATTCTTTGGTTCTACCGATTCACCATTCCTATTGCAACGCCCAGCGGCCTGCATAATACTGTCCAGACCAGCCATCGCCCTGACCACGCAAGCAAACGAAATGTCAACACCTGCCTCAATAAGCTGTGTGCTCACACAAATCACAGGTTTCGGATTGCCTGGATCAAGCAGCGCACCGATTCTGTTCAGACAATCCGTTCTATGCCTTCCACACATGGCAGTACTGAGATGAATCAGCTCAAACTCATGATTCACATCAAGTCGTTCCAAGCATTGGAAAATCTCACGCGCTTCCTTTTTCAGGTTGACGATTGCTAAGCAATTGCCGTTCTTCCGCGCCTGCTGATAAATAATCTGCCCTAGTTCATCGCAGCTTTTATTTTCAGCTGAAGCAACAATTCTTGTACGTCGAAGCTTGTCTTCATAGCTTTCCGTTTCAGCAATAAGATCAGGCTTTTCCGAAAGAAGCAGATTCTCTCGTTTGGTTTTTTCAAGTAACGGCTGCGTCGCAGAGCACAAAAGAATCGTTGAATTGGTAATCTTCGATAGGAAGCTGACGATCTCATTGAACAGATTGATTGTGTTCATCGGCAACGACTGTATTTCATCAAAAATGATGACACTGTCGGCCATATTATGGAATTTCCGGAGTTTGGTTCCGCGAGCAGACATGACAGTCTCAAGGAATTCCACCATAGTGGTAACAATTATCGGATTGTCCCAACGCTCTGCCGCCAACTTGCGCTGATGCTCCCCGGCATCCTCAAACTCACTCGACGCATTATCCGCTACATCAGCGGAACGTTGCATACCTGCAGTGGAGTAATGCTCCAATAGAACATCGCTATCAGAGTTCAGACCAAGTACATCTCGGAAAGTCTTTGCCGTCTGAGTTGTGATAGACAAATATGGAATCACGTAAATGATCCGGCGCTTTCCTGTCTTCAGCGCATGATGCAACGCAAAATTTAGCGACGCCAACGTTTTACCGCCGCCAGTCGGAATCGACAAACGATAAATCCCGGTTTCCCGCGCCCCCGCCAAACAACACTGTTCATTAATCTGATGTCTTATCCTGTTTATTTCCGAACTCGAATCAAAAGATCTCATGCTTTTATCGAGTCGACTAATCAGATTCTGCCAATCAACCGCATTAGGCCGATACTGTTTTCGGGTCTCGAAACAAGCAGCATCCGTCCTATCCGCATCCACCAGTCGCGAATAAATCAGTTTAACGAGCAAACCTAGATAGAAGTATATGCTATCTTTCGACAGCCTCAGCGATTTAATTTTCTTCAGGAAACAAGCGATATCTTCCGCTGAACCTCGGAAATTCGATTGCAGATCGAGCGCCAAACCGTTAAGCCCCCGCTTGATTTCTTGATACGCATACTTCTCGTTGCTTTTGTCCGACTCCGTGAACCCAAGAAGAAAAGCTCTATTCCCGGACTCGTCAATGCAATCAGGAAGACCTCCGTGATGTTTAGAAATGGCAAGCTCAAGAATTTCCTTTGCTATCTCTTCAATTTCCCCTTTCGACTCGAAAAAATCATTGACGACAAACGCCCCTTGACGGGCATGCTGCACATCTCCCCTATGCCCATCATCCGATAACAGATATGTTTGGAACTGCTGAGCAACCTTCCCGACATCATGCAAGACGGCTGCCGTACGTGAAATATCAGCGAATTCATCCTCGAAACCACTAGCCAATCTTCCTGCACCATGAAGATGGTCATACAAAGCCTGAGTATTGCCTTCCTCATCTTTACGAGCTAATAGAACCATAACCTGCTCCTTTACAGATACCCCCCTGAATAGTCTTTACTCTACCGCATTCCAGCAAAAGATAAAAACGAAATGATTGATTCGAAGATTACCGTATGATTGATTCGAAGATTATCGTCGCCAAATACCTGTGCATACGTAGTACGCCCCAACACAAATAGTAGTAGGGGGTGTGTTTCTCCTGCCAAACTCGACAGGAGAAACACACCCCCACATACTATCGTCAGTCAGCCACCCAGCCAACCACCTCAGACCTTAGCAACCTCCACGCCCAGCTCGGCGCCGGCTTCGACGCTTACACTGTCGGACGAGGTGTCATGCGCCACGAGGTCCTTGAACTGTTCGACCTTGGCCACATCGTCCGCGGGCACGGTCACCTTCAGCGTGATGCGGTCGGAAATTTCCAGGCCAGCGGCCTTACGGGCCTCCTGCACGGCGCGGATCACGTCGCGGGCGTAGCC
>ERZ652622.109-NODE-109-length-28364-cov-8.75319_pt1 | contig 28364 bp, 25 predicted proteins | sample MGYA00514762_ERZ652622 | MGnify/ENA metagenome assembly ERZ652622
TATAAACACACCATGATACATTTACCGAACATAAAAAGCAAGACTGGGAAAAGTTTCGTTTTACTTGTAAAGGGCGGTTGTAAAATGTAGGAAATCGGCGGTTTAAAATTGTCGGTTTTCCTACATTTTTTGTATACTCACTTTATTAATCTTTTGAGGAAGTGATGAGTATGCGAAAAGACGTTTACGAAAGGATGAGATATTTTGAAGATAAAACCAAATTACCCCGCTATTGCACGACAATATGACGTTGATCCAAGAACCGTCAAAGCGGCATATTTAAGAGCTCAGAGTGATAAAACAGCAGTTGTTAGGCAGCGTCGTAGCCGTCGCAGTAAGCTGGACGGATATCAAGACATCATTAAAGACAAATACGCTGCAGGTTGTTCTGCCAGATTGATTTATGACTTTATCGTTGAAAAAGACTTTACTGGCAAGTACACAATCGTTAAAGATTATTGTCGTCGTTTTCGTAAAGCACAAACAAAAAAGCAACGATTAGAGTTGAGCATACAATTGGATTAAGTGCTCAAGTTGATTGGAAAGAACAGGTCAAAATGACTGACCGGAACGGTGTTCCACATACCTTAAGCATTTTCTTATATGTCTTGCCTTATTCCAAGTTCAAGTTTTTAAAACTAACCCTAGATCAGCGACAGTAAAGCTTAAAGCGAAGAATAAATCGGGCCCGTTTCCCGATTGTCAAACGGCTCAGTGATTTTAATTATCAATTTCAGCCTTCGGTTAACCAGCAGCAAATCGACGAGTTTGCGACCATGTCATTTCTGGATAATCAAGAGAACATTATCTTTATCGGTAGTCCTGGCGCGGGCAAAACACACCTATCCATCGAACTTGTCATCGAAGCATGCCGGCAAGTCGTGCGAACATTATTCATAAATTGTCACGAATTAATTCTTAGATTGAAGGCAGCTCAAGAAAAACAACATCTGGAACGAGTAATGCATCGATACGAAAGATATGATTTATTAATCATTGATGAGCTTGGGTATCTGCTGATATCGGCAATAAAGCCAAGCTGCTGTTTCAACTACTAAATGGCCGTTATGAACGCAAATCAACGATCATAACATCAAGTTGGGGGAACCGTCCTTAATAGCACGGCGACCGCAGAGGCCATTTTAGACCGCCTTGTCTATCACTCACACGTGATTAAGATCAAGGGGAAGTCATACCGTTTAGCATCGGTCAGTTCTTAAACCGCCCAAATCATACATTTTTAAACCACCCTTGATATAAGCTATTATTTCTCCATCGATACGAATTTTCCTGATTAGAATTTAGATTTTCTTTCAATATAAAAATGCCATTCAAGCATAAGATGGATTTTCTGTTTTATCTGTATACTTAAAAGGCATTGTAGTCTTATTATATTGATAGTCTTTTTGATGAATGTTTAAAACTATTTAGATTAGCGAATGTTGCTAAGAAGATAATGTTGTATGATATCTCCCACATATGTTGATCAATCAACGAACTTATCGCGATTAGAATCAAGGTAAGTTCTAAAGAATAATACTTTTGGGAGATAAACGTGTGAGAGAGATATAATAAATATCCAACCACTAGCAGGAATACGAATGCACCCAACATCATCAAAATCCTTATATAAGAACAGTCGATATAGAAGTAGTCGAAAACCCTATTGGTGTTTCCACCAAAACCATTTTGAGGTAAATATTGTCCTAGAAACGTAACGTTGTATCTTTCGAAAGCAATATGCGAGAAGTAGAATCTGCCTGACAAAGCATGGTCGATTAATTTCATAAAATGATTTGATGGATTGTAAAAATATGTCATCAAAATCATAAATGAAACGGCAGATCCCAAAATTATGGCAACGCCTATTGATTTTATTTTTTCCAGAAGAGCAACAGCTTGTTTATAGAAGATGGCAATCAACAAGAAAAATACCATCAAAATCAAATCGACTTTTGTGTCGGTAACTACGTATGCCCAAATTGTAATTGAAATCAATCCGATGTATTCAGGCAGCTTCAATTTGTAATCACGAAGCAAAGCGTAGGTTATCATCAAGTAGAAACACCTTGCGGATAAATCTGATGGGTAAACCGTTCCTAATGCATATCTAAGGGCACCATCACCACGATTAAATACCAAACCAGGTATTATTCTTAGTTTAGTGATTATAAATGTCAGTACTAATAATGATGAGATCGTTACGAGAAAGAAACGCAATATCTTTTTAAAGTCAATATTTTTTGCTCCAATAATAGCGATGTAGTAATAGAATAAGTTTAACTCACCTGCATTCATCCCGCTTTGCCACAAAACTATGCCTAAAAACAACAAGATAAACCAGTCTTTAAGATAGTATTCATCAAACGCAATTACCTTTAAAACGATGATTAGTGCAACAAACATTTGCACCCAATACGGTAAGAAAACGGGGACAAGACGTTTGATTGCTAGAGTTCCTTGCGCAAATTGAGAGAGAAGGTACATGAATAGAGCGAAAAAGTATGTCCATTCAGGTAGCTTTGGGACTCTTTCCTTTATTTTCATTCCAATCGTTGAACTATAGATCTTATTTTTTAAGATATTATCCATTTTTCTTACTCCTAATTTTATCGATAATGCTTCCCAATTTGTTTAAAATTGTAGGCTTTAACAGCAACAATATTCCTCCATATACAATAATTCCCAAAACGATTTCAGCTGCAATTGCAAATACGTTCTTAATCGTTGAAGTAAAATAAAACGTTACGCAGAGTCGATTGACGATAACGAACATTATCAAGCTTGCAAAAGCGTATTTTGGAACGTTGATAAACATCTTTTTCAAGCTTAGGATACCTCTGACGTGCCACATTTGATATCCAGTAACGACCGCTTCGGAACATACCGTTGCGAGTACTGCTCCGTGCAATCCCCAAAGGTAAATAAATGGAAGGTTGAGTATCAGATTGACAATTGCACCTGAAACGACTGAACCGGTGTAAATCTTAATTTTATCTGTTGGCAACAGGTATTGTTGACCTATAACGTTGCTCCAACCAATTAAGACAATAACTATGGCTTCTAAACAGACGGCCATGCCAACTGGTTTGAATTGCGACCCAAAGAATAGAGGTGCCAATTTTTGTCCGATGGCTGCTAACCCAGCGAACATCGGAATGGCGATGCAAGAAACGAAGTCAAACGAATCGGCAGTGAGATTGTTGACGGTTTCTTCATTACCGTCGTGGAAAGCATTGGCAACATGGGGAAGCATAACGGTTCCTGTGGCCGTAACGATCGTCAACGCTAATTTAACAATTGTATCTGAACGATCATAAAATCCGGCAACGTCACTGTTAACCATTGCCCATAGCATGGTCTTGTTCAAAACAAGGTAAACCTGGGTCGCAATCTGCGGAATAAAGAGTGCAATCGTTGGTTTAAAGTGTCTGAACGGATGAAGTTTTCTAAAATCAACTTTGACAAGTGTTTTTCTGATGTATGGCCACAATGTAAGATTTCCGCCGAGAACGGAAATTGAAAGTACGAATATATAGACCCATGTATCGTTTGCATCCTTGACAAACATAAAAATCATGGCTGCTGATGCAAGCTTAACCATGGTATTTCGCAAAACCGTCTTCTTGAAATCTTCAAGCCCCATGTAAAGCCATGAGATATCAACAGCCGTAGCGATAAGGTTAAGCGATTGAATCAACATGTATTCTTTATATACAGGGCAAAAAGCCAAGTATACGAGAAATGCTCCATAAGATAATGTAACCATGACCATTTTCAAAACCTGGATTTCCCAAAAAGCTTCGCTCATCGCTTGCTTATTTGATCTCAGATACGCAATTTCGCGGTTGCCGTATAAGCCGATACCGATTGAACCCAGCAAAATAAAATATTGCATCGTAGAACTGGTTGCAGTATTGATTCCGACACCGTGTGCTCCGATTACGCGCGAAACGTAGGGAGCAGTTATTAACGGCAATAAAACGGCCAAAAGCTGGTATCCGGCATTATAGAGATAATTTTTAATTACTTTCATATGATTCCTTACCTGTTTTTGCTTATTTAACATTATCGATTACTTATAGGCGCCAATTATTATGATTGCTTGTAGTGATTTATGGTAATATAATATAATCGACTGTGCAAAAGTGGATTCAAAACCACTAATACCATATTATACACTATAAATCAGTTGAGTTTAAACAAACTATTTTAAATTTAGGTAACATATCTTTAGTGGTAAATTATTTCAAATGTAAATAGTGTATAATGAATAAAAAGTGCTTTTATCAGTTTCGGAGGATAAAAAAGATGACAAAGTATTTAGTTGTAGGAGCTGGGCTGTTCGGTGCAACATTTGCATACGAAGCAGCAAAACGCGGGAACGAAGTGCATGTGATTGAAAAACGCGACCACATTGCCGGGAATATTTATACGAAAGAAGTTCACGGAATTCAGGTTCATCAATATGGTGCACATATTTTCCATACTTCCAACAAAGAGGTTTGGAACTATGTCAATCAATTTGCTGAATTCAACCGCTATACGAACAGTCCGATTGCTAATTACAATGGCGAAATTTACAATATGCCGTTTAACATGAATACGTTCAACAAGCTCTGGGGAGTAGTTACGCCCAAGGAAGCTTTAGACAAAATCAATGAACAGCGTGCGATGCTTAACGGCAAGGAACCAGAAAACCTTGAAGAACAAGCAATTTCGCTTGTCGGAACGGATATTTATCAAAAACTTGTCAAAGGATACACGGAAAAGCAGTGGGGCAGAAAGGCCACGGAGCTTCCTGCATTCATCATTCGTCGTCTCCCGGTTCGTTTGACTTATGACAACAACTATTTCAACGATGATTATCAAGGAATCCCGGTTGGCGGATACACTCAAATCGTTGAAAAGATGCTTGCAGATGATAAAATCACTGTCGAAACCGGTGTCGATTTCTTTGATAAAAAGGACGAATATTTGAAGAACTACGACAAGGTTCTTTTCACTGGGATGATTGATCAGTTCTTCGATTACAAGCTCGGAGAACTTGAATATCGCAGCTTGCGTTTTGAAACTGAAGAGCTTGACGTTGATAACTATCAGGGGAATGCCGTTGTCAACTATACTGATGCAAAAACTCCTTATACGCGCATCATTGAACACAAGCACTTTGAATTCGGCAAAGGCGACAAAGATAAGACGGTTATTACGCGTGAATATCCTGCCGATTGGAAGCGTGGCGATGAACCGTATTATCCTGTTAATAACGAGCGCAATAACAGTCTTTATAAGGAATATCAAAATTTGGCTTCAAGAGAAGCAGGAAACGTTATTTTTGGCGGCCGATTGGGTCAGTATCGTTACTACAATATGGATCAGGTTATCGCCGCTGCGCTGGAAACAGTTAAAGAAGAATTTGCTGATTAATTTGAGATGAAGCGAGGAATTTTGGTTTGTCATATGAAATTTATGTTGTAAGCCATAAAGATAATCGGATGCCTGAAGGGAACATTTATATTCCGGTTCAGGTTGGACCGGCAAAAGATGATTTTTCTGGATTCGTGCGCGATAATACCGGAGAGAATATTGCAGAAAAGAACCCTAATTATTGCGAGCTGACGGCACAGTACTGGGCCTGGAAAAATCGTAAAGCAGATGTTAAGGGTTTGGTACACTACCGACGGTTGTTTTCAAAAGGAAAAAGAATGATTGGTGCGTCACTTGAAAAAAAGTATGAAAATGTTTTAGATGAAAAAACTCTTGCTGATGTCATGAAGAAACATGACGCTATTCTTCCAAAAAAGCGTAATTACTATATCGAAACTTTATGGTCTCACTATGAACATTCTCACAAAATTGAAGGTCTTGAAGAAACACGCAAGGTTATTGCGGAAAAATACCCTGCTTATTTGATGAAATTTGATGAGGTAATGAAGCGTCGCAGTGCGCATATGTTCAATATGATTATTGCCAAAGACAAGGTTTTTTCAGCGTATTCAGAATGGCTTTTTGATGTTTTGGGCGAAGTTGAGAAGCGTGTTGACATTTCGGGGTATTCGGTCAGCGAAGCCAGGATATTTGGCTATATCAGCGAACTTTTGATGGATGTTTGGATTGAGCAAAACCAGATAGACTACGTTGAGTTGCCTGTGATGTTCATGGGCAATCAAAACATGGTCAAGAAGATTTGGATGTTTGTTGCTAGAAAGTTCGGCTTTGTTAAACAACCATAGTTAACGATGTCTGCTTGGATTGAGGGTGAATAATTTGTACAGTAAAAAAAGCAATGGGTGGTTGAAACACCTTGATTTTGTTTTGGTCGATTTGATTGTTATGCAAATCGTCTACATTGTTTCATATGTTATCCGCCATGGACTCGAAAACCCTTATGATAGGACGTACTACCAAGTCGGTGCATTGGTTATTTTGGTTACTGGCATTGTGTTTGCCACGCTTTCAGATAATTATCGCAATATTCTTAAGCGTAGCTGGTTGAAGGAATTAAAGGCATCAATCATATACGTTTCAGCTTTGGTTATTGTTTTGGCCTTATATCTTCTTTTGAGTCAGACAACATTTTGGTATTCGAGAACGGTATTTGTTTTGTTGGCGATACTGGGTGTTCCGGCAGTGTATTTTGGCCGATTGATATGGAAGAAGATTGTTTTGGCATATCGAAAGAAAAACGGATATTCCAAGAAGAGAATGATTTTGGTTTCTTCAAAAAGTGATTTTGCTAGCGTTAAGGAAAGAATCGAACAAAAATCATTGGGCGATATTGAGATTTCCGGAGCGGTCCTTTTCGATGATTCAACAGCTGAAGTTGGTGAAAAATATGATAATGTTCCGGTCGTAGGCAGTCTTAACGATTTTACGGATAATATCGTCACTGATTTGGTTGATGAAGTCATGTTCGTTTTGCCTAAGGGCGGGGTAGTTCCGGAAAGCCTGCTGCAGGATCTGCTTAACATGGGGATTACTTCTCACGTGTCAATCAGTGAGCTTTATGACAACGAACGCGGCATGAAGACGATTGAAAAGGTCGGCGGCTATACAGTTATGACTGAAAGTTTAAAAATCGCATCCAGCTTTCAGTTGGCACTGAAACGTTTGATGGATATCGTCGGAGCACTTGTCGGTTTGTTGATTACGGGGATTTTGTTAATCGTCATCGGACCGATCATTTATTTTTCGGATCCCGGACCAATCTTCTTTTCACAAAAACGTGTCGGCCAAAACGGGCGAATTTTCAAAATTTACAAGTTCCGCAGCATGTATCAGGATGCAGAGGAACGCAAGAAAGAACTTATGTCGATGAACACGATGAAAGGGTTCATGTTTAAGGCAGACAATGATCCTCGAATCATCGGTTCGGGCAAGGATGGCTCGAAACATGGCATTGGTTGGTTTATTCGTAAAACGTCATTGGATGAGTTTCCGCAATTTTGGAACGTTCTTAAGGGCGAAATGAGTCTTGTCGGAACGCGACCGCCGTTGATTGATGAATGGAAAAATTACGAAAAACATCATCGTGCCCGTCTTGCTGTTCGCCCTGGAATTACCGGCATGTGGCAGGTCAGCGGTCGTTCCGACATTACGGATTTTGAAAAAGTTATTGAACTTGATATGAAGTATATCGATAACTGGTCGATTTTTGAGGACCTTAAAATTTTGGGACTGACGGTGAAGGAAGTCTTCAGCGGTGAGGGTTCCAAGTAAGATGTTTCAGGAGTCAAGTTGAACTTGACTCCTTGTTTTTATGCTATTTGGAGGTAAGAATGGACAAGCCTTTAATTTCGGTGATTTTGCCGGTTTACAATGTGGAAGCATATTTTCCGGAGTGTATGGAATCTTTGTTTGTGCAGACTTATGAAAATTTGGAATTTGTAGTCGTTGACGATGGTTCAAATGAAAAATGTCGCCAATTATTTGATGAATATTCAAAAAAAGATACGAGGGTTGTGGTCTATCATAAAGAAAACGGCGGTATTTCGGATGCCAGAAATTATGGCATCGCGCATGCTAAAGGTAAATATGTGACTTATGTTGATCCGGATGACTGTGTTGATGAAGATTATGTTGAAACTTTGTATAATCTCTTAGTTAAGTATAATTGCAAAATGTCGATTTGTCCGCATCGTGTTCACTATGAAAACGGAGATGTTGCCGATTTGGCGGATGGACTTGAGTTTGATGATGATAAGGTCCTTTCAAGCAAAGAATGCATTGAAAGAATGCTTTATCATGAAGTGATCGATACGTCAGTGTGGGGAAAACTGTATGAAAGGGAACTTTTCCAAGGAATTGAGTATCCCGTTGGAAAACTCTTTGAGGATCTTGGAGTAACTTATAAGCTGATGCTTAGATGCGATCAGATTGCTGTTAATGGAAAATCAAAGTACACATATAACTTCCATGATTCTTCAATTGTTAATAGCCAATTTAATGAACATAAACTTGATATGATTGAGATGGCCGATAATTTGGCTAAAGAAGTCAATGAGATTTACCCTGAGCTGGAATCTGCCACCAAGAGGCGACAGGTGTATGCAAGGCTAAGTACGCTGAATCAGATGTTATATGCAAAGGGTCCTGAGTTTGAGCAAAAACGTCGTGAAATTATCAATTACGTTAATCAAAATTCAAAAGAAGTCGCGAAGAATCCGCGCACTCCCAAGAGAGATAAATTGGCTTTTTTGCTTTTGAAACTGGGGTATCCGGTGTATCGTTTCTGTTGGCTGCAGTATAGAAAAAAAATCATGAATAATTAGCAAAATCCTCCAAAAACACTTCGAAGTTTTTGGAGGATTTTTGTCGTTTGTGCGATGTTATTGATAATCGTGTTTAATGATGTCAGCCAGGTAATTTTGACCAGATTTTAGCTTTTGTCGTTTGGCCATGTCCGTTTTAACATTGTCAATTGCTTTGATCAATCCGTCAATATCGTCTTCCCACAGTTTGTAAATATAATCATATGTTTTGATGTTTTTAATTCCAAGTTCCTGCTTGAAAAAAGTACTTGGCTTTATTTGTTTTGATCCTCCCTTTCTGTTTGATTTGTTATTTTTAAAGGTCATATATCCTTCAAGCCATTCAGTATGTTTGTATAAGTGAATGGCTTCAATTTCTTCACGTGTAATGTAATACCTTACTGTAGAAATCAAACGATTGGACTCCAATTTTTTGAATTTTCTATTGGTAGAATCTAAAACAACATGGATATTGACAGGTTTGTTGAATCCGTGTGATAAGAAATTATTGGCATAGTCCAGTTCATTAAGATAATCTTGAACTGTGGTTCCGTCTGATGATTGTATGATTGAGCTAAACGGAAAAATCAGCTTGTTATTATTGATGAGCAAATCCATTATCGCTTTTTCGGAAGCTCCCTCAACCATTATTCCGTTATATTCTTTTGGAAGTTTGCTCATCGCTTCAACTCCTTTACGTGCTTTGAAACATCTGATTTTAATTCGATATATTTCTCATAATCTGGTTGTGTGTTTGTAATACTGCCACTTTCGAATAGTTCGCTATTTTTAAGCTCTGAACGTGCATTTGAATCACTCAGTCTCAAAATTGATGACTGAAGAGTATCATTGTCTCTGGAAATTACATATTCTTGATCTTTGCGCTGAAGATCATTTGTAAGTTCCATATAATGCGTCGTGTAGATTATGGAAGCATTATTTTTGTTGGTCTTAGGATCCATGAACAAGCCGATAAAATCTCTCGCAATTTGTTTATTTATATGGATTTCAATTTCATCGACAATGATGGTTGAACCGCTTCGTAAAGCTCCAAGGATCCAAAAGAACAAACTGATTCCTTTGATCGTGCCTGAAGAAAGGACGTTAGAGAAACTTGAGAAATCATTGGAAGTGATTACTTCATCAGAACCTTTAAACTTCAAAGAATAGCTTACGACGGCATCATTATTAGAATCTCGATTGTAGCGAAGATAATCTATGGAGTTATCCAGGTATCCAAGCAAAGATTCAGGTGTTTTATCCGAAAAATGATAGGGAATATTGAGGTTCGTGAAGGAAGATGTTGACATGACTCTTGGAGCGTAATCGATACCTACGCTTCTGAAGTAAGAGTCTTTTGGACTTAGCATTGAATTTTTCGCCAATTTGCTTCTGTATCTTGGCTGACCCATTTTTTGCGGGTTAAAAAGATTTTTTCTAGAACAATTCCTTTGAGAGTCTGAGTAAATTGCCTCTTCTTCTACATACCAGCTGCTGCTGGTTTCATCTATTTCTTGTTTTTTTTGTTTAAAAATTGTTTGAATGACATACCTTTTGTTGTCATCGCTTGCAATTCTGGCTTCGACTTTGATGTAGTCAGTATTTTTTCTGAGCTTTAGCGTACTTTCTAATAATGTTTGGTCAATTGATTTCTCTTTTAAATAAAAATCGCTCAAGCCGCTGAAAATATTAATCAACATTGTCTTGCCGACTGCGTTAATACCGACTACGCTGGTAACTTTGTTTAACTTTACCGTGTCAGAAAATGAGAATATTGATTTTCTTGTTTTTTGAGTATCTTGTCCCGAAATGTCTATTCCAAAATAGCTTCCATCCTTGAACAGGTAATGATTGTATATTTTAAAACCAATTAATTTTGTTATCGACATTAATGCAACCTCCTTTTGCAACAAATTACATTTAAAGTGTAATTTGTTGCTACAAGTAAATAATATACTTAATAGGTTCAGTATTCAAGGAAAATGAATTGATAGCAGTTAATCCGCATGGTATAAATGATTTTAATCAAAAATAAAAACTCCAAACGTTGAATCGACGTTTGGAGCGTAATAATATATAACAGATAAACTGTTAATTCATTGCCACGTGACCGTTAATCTTGCCATGCGGCTTTTTATGATGATCGTTGTTGTCCTGATGATATTTTTCTTTAGAATATCTTGCGCGCAATCCCCACAAAATCGAAACGGTATCAACGACTTCCTGGAACATTGCGCCGACAAGTGCCGGAATGACACCCGTACTTGCGATCAGCATCAAACCGATGCAGATGAAGATACCGATCAAAACTGCCTGACGAGCAATGCGCATGGTATCTTGCGCAATTATGACGGCTTTGGAAACCTTTGACAGATCGTCTTTCAAAATAACGACGTCGGCCGATTCGCTCGCAGCCGTTGATCCGTTGGCACCCATGGCGATTCCGACGTCGGCCGTTGCAAGCGAAGGAGCATCATTAACGCCGTCTCCGACCATGATGACCGGACGCTTGTCTTCTGAAACGTTCTTCAAAGCACTGATTTTGTCTGTTGGAAGCAAGTCGGCTTTAACGTCAGTAATTCCGACTTGCGGAGCAATTTTTTCAGCGATTACTTTTTGATCGCCCGTCAGCATGACGAGATGTTCAACGCCGTGTTCTTTCAGTGACTTCATGGTTTCCGGAGCTTCCTTACGGATATGATCAAGGAAGATCACGTATCCCCAAAGCTTGTCATCGACGGAGACGTAAATGGCAGTTTCAGGCAATGACTCCATTTTGTCCGTTGGAGCGACGTACTTGAGTTTTCCGACCATGACTTTGTGACCGTTGATTTGAGCTTTGATGCCCTTGCCGGTTTCTTCTTGCAGCTCTTCCGGCGAATCGAGGTCGATTCCTTGTTCGTTTGCGTACGAAACGAGAGAACGCGCAAGAATGTGGTTTGATGCCTGTTCTGAACTTGCCGCAAGTTCGAGCAGCTTGTTTTTATCAATGCCGTCTAGCGCAACGACCGAATCAACCGTCAGTTTCCCGCTGGTAATGGTGCCTGTTTTGTCAAATGCAGCGGTTTTAGCCGTTGCGAGTTTTTCTAAGACGTCTCCCGTTTTGATGACGATGCCGTTTCTTGATGAGCGACTCATCCCGGAAACGATGGCAACCGGTGCCGCCAAAATAAGCGGGCAAGGCGAAGCAACGACCAGAACTTCTGCAAATCTGACCGGATCTTTTGAGATGAACCATGCAAGACCTGCGATAATTACGGCAATCGCCGTGAACGGAACCGCATATCGATCTGCCATTCTGACGAATTTGCCGGGTTTGCTGTCGGCTTCTTTGACCAATTGAACCAAGCGTTGGTATTGACTGTCTTTAGCCATTTTATCAACGACCATCGTTAAAGAAGCATCCCCGTTGACTGATCCGGAATAGATGTCATCGCCGACTTTTTTGCTTACCGGAACCGATTCTCCGGTCAAAGAAGATTCGTCCAGACTGCTTTGACCAAGAATAACGTGACCATCGACCGGAACGAGTTCCCCTGGACGCACGACAAGCTTATCGCCGATGTTTGCTTCATCAACGGAAATGTCTTCAGTTTCATCCCCGTTCAAACGATGGGCGACATGCGGTGAATTGTCAAGCAGCGCCTTAAGTTCCGTGTGTGCTTTTTTCGAAGCGTAATCTTCAAGCGAATCGCCTCCGACAAGCATGATCAAAACAATCATGGAAGCCCAGTATTGACTTACCGCAAGCGTTGAGACAATCGCCATGATTGCCAAGAGGTCAACCCCGTAGTCTCCTGATTTAAGTGATTTGATCATTTCATATAGCATTGAAAGCGAGATGATGGATCCGACGATCGTAATCAGCGCTTGTGCAAAGAGCTGCTGTTTAAAGCCGAACTCCAAGATAAGCGCAACAAGGCCGATCCCCAAAATGATCCACAATTTTGTTGAGTGTTTCATTGTTTTTTCCTCCTTCGAGTGGAATCCCGTACGCTGATCCTTATTACGTCTCAAAGGTAACACGAGATGAAAATAATGTAAACTAAAATGATTCTAAATAAAAATCATTCTCAATTGGGGCGCTGAAACGTTGATTTCACGGGGATTTGACAGAGAGACTTAAAAAACGCCAAATGAAAATGGTTATCAATTAGAATGTTGTCCGTTGTACTTTTTAAGTAAATTGAGCTATAAAGCATTTCCAATGTTATAATAAAAATAGTTCATGACAGAAAGCGAGGAGTTGCCCATGTTTCCCGAAAGAATGCGAGCCTTGCGCATGGGGCGCGGACTGACGCTTGAACAGCTGGCTCAAGAGCTGAATCAGATGGATGTTTCATACAATCAAAAGAAAAATACCGGGTCGCAGCTCAGCAAGTGGGAATGCGGCGTCAATACTCCGACCTATCTTGATATCAGGCAGCTTGCAGAGTTTTTTGACGTTTCGACCGACTATTTGTGCGGTCGGGCAATCAAAAAGGTTGATTTGGTTGAAACCCTGGCTTCAAGCGCAGACGTTTGTTTTGGGGTACAAAAGCTTGATACGAAAGAAAAAGGCGAGCTTTATGAGCTGATCAAAGGTTTTCTGAAAGGAAGAAAGGAACGGGGACTGCATGGAATTGCTGAGGAAAACGGTGACATGCAGCTGAATCTGGAGAATTTTGATGAAGAAGACGATCGTTGTTAATTTACTGCTGAATACTGTGGGAGCGTTCTTGTACACCGTTGCAATCAACGGTTTTTTGATTTCGAATCATCTGGGCGAAGGCGGCGTGACCGGTCTCATGACGATTTTCTACTACTTGCTGAAAATTGCGCCGAGCGTGACGAACATCGTGTTGAACGGACTGCTGCTTCTGATCGGTTGGAAATTGCTGAATAAGCAGACCGTTTTTTATACGTTATATACGATTACGATGATTTCGGTCTTTTTGAAGCTGATCGGATCAATGCGTTTTCCGCTGCACGATCCGCTGGTGGCAGCACTGATCGGCGGAGCATTGATGGGAGTCGCAATGGGATTCATCATGAAAGGCGAGGGAACTTTAGCAGGTTCCACGATTCTTGCCAGAATCGTCAACAAGTTCTTCGGCATCAAAACAGGTTCTGCCATGCTTTGTTTTGATCTGATGGTGGCAATCCCGTCAGCGGTGATTATCGGCTTTGAAAACATGCTGCTGACGATCGTTGAACTGTATTTGTCAGCGGTAATATTGAACAAACTGCTTGCACAATTCGTGGAAAAACGATCCTTGACGATCATCTCGGAACGTTTCGAAGAGCTGGCTTCGGCATTGTCCGATGCGACAAAGCAGGGTGTGACGATCATCGACGGTCACGGGTACGTCAGCGGACAAAAAAAGCAGCTGCTTTATTGCGTTTGCGACACGAAGGATCTGGTGAAATTAATGAACTTGATTACTGAGCTTGATCCGAAAGCATTCGTCGTGATGGAAGAGGTCAGAAGTACGTATGGCAAAGACTTGTTGAGGATTCTGTAATTTACGAAAAATTTACAATTCGGAATATTCATTACACTGCTCGTTCATGGTAAAATTAATTTGAATAAATAGTAAGGGAGAACCGTGATTGTCACTAATTGAAAAATTGTATGGTCCGTTTTTTGATTTGGAAAATTGGAAGACGGTGATTACGTCTGGCGAGGACTGGATGATTATCCTCTCGCTTGTTTTGATTGAATGTTTGCTGTCGGTTGACAATGCGATCGTGCTCGCTGCACAGACGCAAAAGCTTCCGGATAAGGTCCAACAGGAAAAATCCCTGTTTTACGGGTTGTGGGGAGCGTATGTCTTTCGCTTCATCATGATCGGACTCGGCGCATATTTGATCAATTTTTGGGAAGTCAAAGTTTTTGGCGCGTTGTATCTGATGTATCTGTCTTTGAATCACTTTTGGAAGATGCGTCATCCGGAATCGGTGCACCACCGGGAGAAAAAAGGGCGTTTTCAAATTTTGCCGCTTTTCTGGTCCGTAGTCGTGTCGATCGAATTGATGGATATGGTCTTTTCGATTGATTCGATTTTGGCTTCGCTTGCAATTTCGCCAAATCCAGTCATCGTTTTGATCGGTGGTCTGATCGGTATTTTGTGTATGCGAGGAATTGCGGAAGTCGTCATGAGACTGATGGAAATCCTGCCTGAACTTGAGGTTACGGCATATATTTTGATCGCATTGATTGCGGTCAAGCTGTTCCTGACGATTCCGATGATCGATATCGAAATTCCGGCTGCGCTGTTTGGCGGAATCGTGTTGGCTTCATTAGCGGTAACGGTTGTCGTGCATAAGATAAGAAATTAATAAGCAGCTTTGAAGGCTGGGAAAAACTCTGCCTCAAATTGAAAACCCGGATGACTTGCAATTAATTGCAAATCTAATCCGGGTTTTTGCGTATGCAGGTCCGGTTCCCTGTTATGCTTGAAATAAGCAAAAAAAGTCTGTTTTCATTTCCGTGTGTCAAAACGTCCAAAAAGGGACAGAGGCAGAGGGGAAAGTCTGATTTTTGTATGCCTGACTTTTCAAAAACGGGGCGTGCGGCCTCGAAAGTAGAACAAAAATCCAAAAAATTGGGAAAATATTCTACCGACGCCACCAAAAACGGGGCGCGCGGCCTCGAAAGTAGAACAAAAATTCAAAAAATTGGGAAAATGTTCTACCGACGCCACCAAAAACGGGGCGCGCGGCCTCGAAAGTAGAACAAAAATTCAAAAAATTGGGAAAATGTTCTACCGACGCCACCAAAAACGGGGCGCGCGGCCTCGAAAGTAGAACAAAAATTCAAAAAATTGGGAAAATGTTCTACCGACGCCACCAAAATCGGAGCGCGCGGCCTTGAAAGTAGAACAAAAATCCAAAAAATTGAGAAAATGTTCTACTCGTTTGCCTTCGCCAAAGCAGTGTGGTCTCAGATTACGGTCAAATCTCAAGAATTGGCATTTTGCCCGTAAGCCAGGCCTGACTCATTGATTGAGCAGGCGCTGCGCAGTTCTGTATTTGACAAAAAAGTTTGTTTTCATTTAATTCAAGAGGAAAATGGGACTTTTTTCCCGGCTTTTTTTTGAAATCAAGGAGGAATCAAGATGCTGATCGAAAGACTGAATATTTTATTGCCTTACCAAGTGAGACGCTTGACAGAAGAAGACGGTGATGAAATTTTTGCTTTGCAAAGAAGACATCCCGAATATCATGCGCTGTTTTTGAATCATAAAGTTAAAAAAGCAGACGTGCTAAGCGATCTGACGAGCATTCCGGAAGGTGTTTTGCCGGAAAACAAGTTTTATCTCGGAATTTATGATGTCGACAATCTCGTTGCGATTGCTGACGTTGTACTGAATTTTCCAACATCCAAAACCGCATGGCTAGGGCTGATCATGGTCGATTATGATGTCATCGGTCAAGGAATCGGAGGAAAAATCATCGAAAAGCTGAAACAAGCATTGATGCGCGAACGTTTCAAACAGTTGTGCACGCTTGTTCCAATAGAATCTGATGTCGGCTCTTTCTTTGATGCGCACGGTTTTTTAACGGGTGAAGAAATGCCGATGGGTGTTCGAGAAGACGGATGCGAAATTGTCGGGAAACTGAGGACCGTTGATTTGAATATAATCAAGTAGAAGTGTTTATAATGATTTCTATGTCTTTATGAGACTGTTTATGTGATTATCGTTATTTTCATTGACTTATTGGTACAAATGATATACGATAATCTTATGAAAGCGTTTAAATTAAATGGAGGTACCGTTATGTATAAGCTTATCGTATGTGACATGGATGAAACTCTGCTTGCCGACAACAAGACGATTACTCCGAAAACCGTTGAAGCAATCAAGCGTGCCGTTAAAAAAGGAGTCCGTTTTTCACCGAATACCGGGCGCGGCTTCTTATCCGTGCAGGATGATCTTGAGAAACTGGGATTGAAGGATGTTTCGGGACAGTACGTCATCTCGAATAATGGGGCCGTAATCGTTGAAAATAAGAACAACAGAATCGTTAAAACGGAAACGATGAAGTTTGAAACCGTAAATGAGTTGTTCAAGCTCGGGATTGAACATCCTGAGTATTGCGTTCATATCTATACGCCCGACGAGTTATACATCTGGAATTTGACCGATGAAGAATTTGCTTATATTGACGGGCGGCTTAACGATTATGAACAGCCAAAAGACGAAAGCATCGAATTTTTGAAGGAAAAGCAGATTACAAAGATCATCTTCAGCGTGCCGTCTGAAGGTGAACGCCTTGCACTGCAAAAATACGTTCAGGAAAACTTTGAAGAAATGAACATTACTTTTTCGTCTGATCGCTATATCGAGTTCAACTCAAAGGAAGCAGACAAGGGTCAGGCAGCTTTGCATCTTGGTGAGCTTTTAGGAATCAAGCCGGAAGAAATCATCGCAATCGGTGACAACGGCAACGATGTTCCGATGATCAAGGCAGCTGGTTTGGGCGTATCAGTGGCCAACGGCCGTGAATTTGTCAAAGAAATCGCAGACTACGTGACGGAAGCAGACAACAATCACGATCCTGTGGCTGAAGTGATCGAAAAGTTTATTGATTAGGGGCTGATGTGTTATACTCATTTTAGATGAGGTGATTAGATGGCCAAAAAAACGAATGAGCACGCATTTGCAGAAGACATCAAACAGGCACCGCTCGTGGTCGTTGACTTCTTTGCGGATTGGTGCGGTCCCTGCAAGATGATGGCACCGGTGCTTGAACAGCTTGAGCGCGATTTTTCGGTTAAGGAATATCGCGGGCGGGTCAAGTTTTTGAGCGTTGACGTCGAGCATCACAGAAAGCTTGCCGAAGATCGCAACGTGATGAATCTGCCGACTTTGATGATTTTTGAAAACGGCGTGGCCAAGGAGAAGGTCGTCGGGTACCGCAAGTACGGCGATCTGAAGAGGTATCTCAAAGAGAAGCTTGCGGAGTGTTAGAAGCTGTGAAAAATTATGCTTCAAATAAAAAAACCGGATGATTTGCAGGCAATTGCAAATTTAATCCGGTTTTTTTGCGTATGCATGACAATTGTCGAAAAGAGGCTGGCGTCAAATTTGAGTGAGAGCTTGGCGCGCTGATTTGTCGCGCGCTGCATTTGGCAAAATCACTGCCGTTTACGGACACATCGATGAAAATGGGTCGTCTGTCCGTAAATGGCTCGCTCGAAAAATTCCGATTACGGACAAAATGGGCAAAAACGGCCGTTTGTCCGTAAAAATTCAGGCATTTCGGACCCGGTTTTACGGACAAATGCTCCAAAAAGCGGCTTGTGTCCGTAAATCCTCATCATAATGGCCAAAAATTTACGGACAAATTATTGGAAAATGGCGGTTTGTCCGTAAAATGCATTTTGCTTACGGACAAATCAGCAAAAACGGCAGCTTTGTCCGTAAATTTGAGTTAGATTTTGACTGAATTACTTGAGCGGCGTCTCCTTTAAAAAAGCCGTACAAATTTAATCGCAAACCGACCGTCTTCGTTCGGCATTTCATTTGATTCAAGTAGGAAACTGGACTTTTTTCTCAGCCTCTTTTTTGCGTGAAAAATGAGTCAAAAATGTCGTGGATCTCTGAAATGTCGACATGAAACGCTGACAGGCGTATACTTAGTAGTCATGGGGTGATTTTTGTGAAACTGGCTGAAAATATCAGCGTTGCATGCTTTGCATTTTTCGGTGGAGCAATGCGATACGTGCTGTCACAGAGTTTCTGTGCGGCGGGGACATTGATTGCCAACCTGTGCGGCTGTTTTTTGCTGTCGTTCATAACTTTTTTCGTTATCAAACGTGCCAAGTGGCCGTCCTGGCTGACGACCGGGTTAGGAACCGGCATGATCGGAGCGTTGACCACTTTTTCGACGTTTTCGTTTGAAACGGTGGCATTTTTGCAGCAAGGAGCCGTTTTGATCGGCGTAACGTATTGGCTGGCCAACTTGTGCGGTGGCCTGCTTTTTGCGGCACTAGGCTGCGCATTGGGAGGAAATTTATGATAATTACGGGCATCGGTGCAGCAATCGGGGCACTTGTTCGCTATAACCTGACTGCATTCATCAAAGGAAAACTTGGCACGAATTTTCCGATTGCAACGCTGATCATCAATCTGACCGGGGCCTTCTTGCTTGGAATCGTCAAGGATACTGAGTTTGCGCTTCTTGTCGGGACCGGCATTCTCGGCGGCTATACGACGTTTTCGACTTATAACGTCGAGCTGTTGACGCTGATCAGAAACAAAGCCTGGAGCAAGGCCTGTTCCTACTTTGTTTTGAGCGGCATCTTCGGCCCTGTTGCGGCTTTTCTCGGCTGGTATCTGGCCGGTTTGTGTTAGAATGGAAGTATTATAAAAGTGAAAGGTGTTTAAAATGAAGATTGCTGTTTTAACGGACAGTTCTGCGGCACTGACGCCGACCGAAACCGCCGCGTTGCATGTGGCGACTCTGCATTTGCCAATAACGCTGGGAAATGCAGAGTATCGCGAGAGTCTCGATGCTTCTGACGAAACGATTATTCGCCGTGCCAAATTGTCCAGAGACATCTTGAGCCTGGGGCAAAATTCTCTGCAGGAAATCGGCGAAATTGTGCACAAACTCAGCGAACAAGGCTATGAGGCATGCGTTGCCATCCATATTTCAAGCGGAATTTCCGGCCTTGGCGGCAACCTTGTCACATACTCGAACATGCGCGAATGCCCGATTCCGCTTTACGTGTTTGACTCGCGTGCTACAGGGATTCCGCAAAAGCATCAGGTCTTGCTTGCATGCGCGCTTGCCAAAGCAGGATTTTCTCCGGAAGACATCTTAAGCAAGTTGGCCGTTTTTCGAAAATCTCAGCAAACGTACCTGTTCGTAAACGATGTGCATACTCTGCTTAAGACGGGGCACATCTCAAACCACCTTCCAAGCGTCGTTCCGCTCAAAACCTTGTTGCGTTTCAATGAGGACGGCTGTCTTGAACTTGAGGGAAAAGTTTTGCTGATGAAAAATACTTATGAAGATCTTGCTGAAAAACTCGAATTTCAGCTGAGCCTGATGGGCAGCGATTTTTCTTTCAGCATGATGTATGATGAAGCGGCAGCTTCTGACTGGAGCATCATTGACGAAAAACTGCATACCGATTTTCCGCGTCTTCACATCGAACGTATGCCGATGAAACCGTCGCTTTGGTCATATGCGGGGAAAAAGAGCGTGCTGCTTTCGTTTGAACCGGATTGGAAATTATATGTTTGATATTTGACAAGAAACGTCGGGTTGCTGTAAGCGGCCGGGCGCTTTTTTGCGTGTTTGCGGGATGGTTAAATGCAGTGCTCGCGGAGGCAAAAGCCGACAAAAACCGATCAAAATGCCTGAATTTTGTTTACCGACCCAACGAAGACAGAGATCACGGAGACAAAAGTAGACAAAAACCGATCAAAATGCCTGAATCTTGTCTACCGACCCGACGAAGACAGCGCGCGCAGATCCGAAAACAGACCTGACTCAGTCGTCCGTACCAAAACCACACTCCCGGAAATAATAAAAGCAAGCGTGCACGTTTCGATCCGTGGTACACTATACCCATGTGGAGGAATAAATAAGAAACAATGAGAAAGATATTTATTATTGAAGATGAACAGGATATCATTCAGGCCGTTCATGATGAACTGAAAAAGTGGGGATACGACGTGACCGGAGTTTCGGACTGGGACAACATGATGGCGGAAGTCAAGGAAGCCGATCCCGTTTTGATTTTGATGGACATTACGCTTCCGATGTATGACGGTTTTTACTGGACGCAGCAGATCAGGTCCTTTTCACAGGTGCCGATTATTTTTATTTCGGCCGCCGATTTTGATCAAAATGCCGTGAGGGCGCTGATGATCGGTGCGGATGATTATCTGGTCAAGCCGTTTGCGATGGATCTTTTGACGGCGAAGGTTCAGGCCGTGCTTCGCCGTGTAAATGCAGTGCAGGAAAAAAGTCTGGAAAAATTTGGCTGCGAACTCAATTTGTTGACCAACGATCTGGATTTTCAAGGAGAAAGCGTCAGACTGACACCGACTGAGGGACTGATCATGAAGTTGCTCATGCTGAATGCAAACCAGACGGTCAGCAAGAAGAAACTGATTTCGGCATTGTGGCAAGGAAACAACTTTATCGACGAAAATGCGCTGAACGTCAACTTGAGCAGGTTGCGCGGCAAGCTCTCGACGCTTGAAGGACCGCTCCAGATTACGACGGTCAGGGGCCAGGGCTATCGCTTGGAGGAAAAATTATGATCAGGAAATATTTGGCGGACTGCTGGTCGACATTGATCGTATATTTGTTTTGCGTGGCTGTCTTTGCGCTTTTTTGCGTGCTTTATGATTTGAAATTCAGTTTGATCGTCGACTTCGTGCGTTTTACCTGGCTCGTAGCGGTCGGTGCTGCATTTTTTAAAACCGTGAGGACGTTTCGAATTCTCAGACGCATTGAAAATGGCAATATTGACGAATCTTTTGGCAGGACGCTCGTTGAAAGAGAATTCTTGCGCAAGCTGAGTGAAGAAAAGGACAATCTTAATCAGCGCGCGCAAAAACTTGAGCAGGAGTTCAAAGAACGTTACGATTATCTGATCGTCTGGAGTCATGAGATGAAGACGCCGCTGACGGCACTGAAGCTGATGGCCGATGCGGCGGATGTCGTGGACAGCGCGCGCGTGCAAAAGCAGGTTGATAATGCCGAATATCAGTTGAATCTGCTGCTTAATTATGAGCGCTTGTCTGATTTTAACCATGACATCGAGTTCGTTTCGATTGATCTGCTTGAGCTCGTGCAGCAGATTTTGCGCGAAAACATGACGTTTTTCGTCGACAAGAACCTGACGCTTGACGTGGCGGTGCCGCATAAAAAGCTTTTGACCGACAAGAAGTGGATGTCGTTCATCTTGGAGCAGATTTTGGTTAATGCCAGCAAATACAGTGCTCCGCATCAGCAGATCATGATCGGTTACGACGATGGCGTGCTTTTCATCCAAGATGAAGGAATCGGCATTTCGCAATCCGATCTGCCAAAAATCTTTGAAGCAGGATTCACCGGAGAAAACGGCAGAAAGCACGGTGCCGCAACCGGAATGGGGCTTTATATCGTCAAACGGGTCAGCGGATTTTTGAAGATCGACGTTGCGGTCGATTCAAAACTGGGAGCGGGGACCGTTGTCAGACTGGATTTGAATCGGATTCTGGATTTATAAAAAAATAACAAACTGTAAGGTTCCTGTCGCACATGTAACTATGATTGCGGTGGGAATCTTTTTATAATAAAGGAGTAATGAAACAGGAGGGATGAAAAATGAGTATTTTAGTGTTGAACCATATCAGTAAATCATTCGGCAAAGGGGACAGTCAAGTTGACGCATTGCGCGATATCAGATTCAGCGTTGAAGAAGGGGAATATGTTGCCATCATGGGGGAATCCGGTGCCGGCAAATCGACGCTTTTGAATATCATCGCAACGCTTGAAACGGCAACGGGCGGTCAGATCGCGCTCAATAATCAGGATCTGTCAAAGCTCAAGGAAAAGGAAAAAGCAGCGTTCAGACGTCAGCATTTGGGATTTGTCTTCCAAAATTTCAACTTGCTTGACACTTTCAACAATCGCGACAACATCTTTTTGCCGCTCGTTTTGAACAAAGTATCGCATAAGGAAATGGAAAAGCGCCTTGAACCTTTGGCAAAGGAGCTTGAAATTGAGCAACTGCTCGATCGTTATCCGTACGAAATTTCCGGTGGTCAAAAACAGCGCGTGGCAGCCGCCAGAGCATTGATCACGAATCCTGATCTGCTGTTGGCCGATGAGCCGACCGGAGCGCTCGATTCTCAAAATACGAAGCGCCTGCTTGCGTTGTTTGACAGTGTCAATAAGCAGGGACAGACGATTCTGATGGTTACTCACAGTTCGCAGGCCGCAAGCTACGCCAACAGAACGCTGTTTATCAAGGACGGTATCATTTATCATGAGCTTTACCGCGGGGACATGTCGCAAAAAGACTATGCTAAAAAGATTTCGGACAGCATGACCGTTTTGACGGCTGAATAAGGGGGAAAAAGGGATGTTGAAACTTAAACTTGCAAGACAGACCATCGGCAAGAATCTGCAGCTTTATCTGCCGTTTCTTCTGGCAAATGCAGTGCTGGTCGGCATCAACTACATCTTCTTTTCAATGACGACGAACAGAAGTCTTGAAAGGCAAAATTACGGATCCGGTCTGATTCAGCTGATGAACATCGGACTTGTCTTCACCCTGGCAATCACTTTTTTCTTCATGATCTACATCAACGGCATCGTCAGCCGCCGTCGAAATCACGAACTTGGCCTTTACAGCATTTTGGGGATGACAAGATCTGATCTTGGAAAAATGATTTTTTTCATTGATGCGATCATGTTTGCCGCAAGCTCAGTTCTGGGACTTGTTTTTGGAGCAACTTTCGTCAAATTCGTCGGACTCGGGTTGAAAAAATTGCTTGATATGGAACGCTTTGATATTCCGGTGTTCAGCTCCGTTGCAGCAATCATCTGCGTCGGATATTTTGCAGCCGTGTATTTTATATTGCTCTTGGGCGATTTGTGGCGCTTACGCTCGGTCAACCCGCTTGACTTGTGGAAGGCAGCGAATAAGCGAGAAAAAGAACCGCGCGGCTCATGGATCTTCGGAATCGTCGGCGTCATCGCACTTGGATCAGGGTATGCGATTGCAGTCAGAATGAAGGCTTCGATGGATGCCGTAACGAGCTTTATGCTGGCCGTAATTCTTGTCGTAATCGGAACTTACCTGGTTTTCATCGCATTTTCGATCATCTTTTTGAAGATGCTCAGAAAAAACAAGAACTTCTACTATAAACGCAACCACTTTATTTCAGTTTCAGGGATGATTTACCGAATGAAGCAGAACGGTGCAAGTCTTGCTTCAATCTGCCTGCTTTTGACGACGGCGCTTGTTGCGATCGTGACGACCGGTACCCTTCGTCTTTCACAGGAAGCGACAGTCAGGCTTTACAATCCGTACGACGTGGTGATGACCAAGAAGACGCCGATCAGTCATGCTGACAAAATGACGATTCAAAGCAAGGCAAAAGACAATCATGTCACGGTCGGAAAATACGTCAACATGATGATGACAGAACCAATTTATGGCAATTTTTCAGGCAGCGCTTATTCTGTCAGCAAGACAGTTGACATGAGCACCGAAAATCAGCTGTTTGCAGTGCCGGTAGCCGATTACAACCGAATTCAAAAGCAAAACGTGCATTTGGCAAAAGACGAAATTTTGATGTGCTCTTCAAAGGGCGGATATGACAAAAACCGCCTCACGATCAAGGGGAAAACTTACAAGGTACGTCATATTGACAGTTTTGACTTCTACTTCGATTATGAACGGACAATCTTTAAGCCGATCTTCGTTTTTGCAAAAGACAAGACGGTTTGCGAGCAGATTTCCGGAAAATGGCTTTATGCAATGGGGTACGATATTTCCGGAAAGAAATCTGACTTGAAGAGATACGCAGCTGGACTGGGTGACAAGTTCACGGCAGTCGTCAATAAGAACAGCCAGGAGCCTTACATGGACTCATTCACTGACCGGCCTTCGGTTTCCGATTTGTTCAATCAGCTTTTCGGCGGACTCCTTTTTATCGGAATCTTTGTCAGCATCGTCATGCTGATCGCCACCGTCGTCGTCATGTACTACAAGCAGGTTTCGGAAGGCTACGCAGATCGCGATCGCTTCAAAACGATGCAGCAGGTCGGATTAAGCAGAGAAGAAACAAAATCAGCCATCAATAGTCAGGTTTTGACAGTCTTCATGCTCCCGATCATCGGTGCGGCCGTTAACGTCGGCTTTGCGATTCCGGCCATCCAGAAGATGCTGGTCTTACTGTCGATGTATGACAAGTTGCTGCTCGTCAAGTTTGGAATTGTTTCTTTAGCAATAACGTTCCTTGGGTATGTAGCAGTCTACAAGCTGACGACAAACGTCTATGAAAGCATTGTAAACAGATGATGATCAAAAGACCGCATGAGGATGCGGCCTTTTTTGATTTTTGATGTATAAGAAGCTATTCTTTTTTAAATGCAGCACACGCTCAATCAGTACGTCGAGTCAAGTCCTAATTTGTGTGTAAATTATTTTTTCTCCCTTGCACAACTAGTGCCCGGGAGAAAAAATAATTTACACACAAATTAGGACTTGACTAAGTAGACAAAGACTGAGCAAAATGTCTGAAATTTGTCTACCGCCCCCAAAAATGGTCCGCGCATCCCCGAAAGTAGACCAAAAATTGGAAAAATAGTCTATCAGGGCGGCCAAATTAAGTGTCTGCAGCTCCAACACTTGCCGCCCTGACACTCTCTCCCGAAATATGCACAAAAAAGCCGCAGCTCCCATGCTGCGACTTCTCAAAATTATCTATTTTTCCACCCAGCCGCCGTCGATCGGGACGTTTGCGCCATGAATGTAGTCGGCCCGCGGGCTCGCCAAAAACAGCGTCAATTCTGCCACTTCTTCAGGTTTGGCCCAACGGCCAGCTGGCGTTTCTTCTGCAACTTGCCTGGCCATGTGAGCATCTCCTGCAAAATCGGCGGCATTCATCGGCGTGTTGATGGCGCCGGGCGCGATGCTGCAGGCACGGATGCCGCTTTTGGCATAATCGTAGTCAAGCTGCTTGGTGTAGCCGATGATGGCATGTTTGGCCGCCGTGTATGCTGCACCGCCACCGCCGGCTACCATGCCTGCGATTGAAGCCATGTTGATGATGACACCGTGCGATTGTTTCAGCATGGACGGCAGCACTGCATTTGTCAGGCGAAAGATGCTCTTCAAGTTCGTGTTCATGATCTTGTCCCACAACTCTTCGTCGGTTTCCAAGGTGGGTTTATATGCATCAAGGATTCCGGCCGTGTTCAGCAAGATTTCGCATCCTCCTAGAAAATGCAGAGCCGCATCAGCAAACTGCCTGACTTGTTCAAGTTCGGTGACGTCGCAGAGCTTGAAACGAAACGTTTGCGGAAAACGCCGTTTCAGGTTTTTGACTTCTTCGTTATCGTTGATGTCGCCTCCGAAAACAAAGGCGCCCTCGAGCAGAAATTTTTCCGCTTGAGCGCGCCCGATTCCGGAAGCAACGCCAGTGACGATGACTGAAACGTTTTTAAATTCCGGATAATTTTTCATCATTCAACGACCTTCCAGTCATCTGCCAAGACGTCGCATGAAGTCGGCATAAATTGTGAAAGCGCCGGTTTTTCCTTGGTTCTGATCATAAGATAAGGATTGATTTCTTCGCCGTTCAGCGTGTCGCCGGAAACGACGAAGACATATTCTTCACAGTCGCCCCAGCCTTTTGTGCGGACGGCTTTTTTGCCTGCTTTGAGCTGTGGCAGAATTTCTTCAAAAGTCATGTTTGTTCCTTTCTTCGGAATTATTCGCTCAAGTCAACGACTTTGCTGATTCCGTAGACGATGATGGCTCCGATTGCCATGGAAATGAGTTCGCCGATTCCGACCGTCAGATAGGTCATCCAAAACGGTGCCTTGCTTACGAAATAAAGTTCCAAAGCAACGCTCCATGACATGAGGGCACAGATGGCTACGCAGATTGCAAGCTTCTTCGGAACGGATTCGACGTTTCGAGTCAAGTAGTAGCTGAGACTCGTCATCACGAGCGTTCCGAGCGAACCGAAGATGACGTCGACCACTCCGAGCGGCGAAGTCAGGTTGGCGATTGCGCATCCGAGCGTCACGGCCCAGATGTAGCGCTTGTTGAACACGGACAAGTTGTTGAACAATTCCGACAGGCGCAGCTGGACGGCACCGAAACTAAACGGTGCAAGCAATAAGGTAATAGCAACATAAAGGCCTGCAACCACGCCCGCTTTGGCGAGATTTGCGACCTTGCTTTGAGTATTTGACATAACGATAACCTCGTTTCTAGTTTTTTATTATGGTGGGATGTTTGCGAACCACCGCGTGATTGCTCACGAATATATAGTATATAGAGGCAAAGGCCATTTTGCAAGTTTTGTTCAAGCACAGTTTGATGTATTTTGCAATAACTTTCAAGCAATGTTCACAACGATATATTAAAATAAGTCATATTATAGCGTATTACAGTTGATTACAGGTTAACAAAGGCTGTCTCTGCCCCCTAAAATTGAGACAGTCTTTGAAAAGGGAGGATTTATTTATTGACGAAAAAAAGAGTACAAAGCACCAGTCGGCATACGAAACTTGCTGTTAGCCTCATAACGTTTCTTTCTGCCGGCTGTTTGATGACGATTCCGGCAAATGCAGAGACGGTACAGCCTAATGCGGTTCCTAGCGGCCGAGACGTCGAAATAGACAGTCAGGGGAAAGTAACGGATTTTGCAAATGAATATACTGAAGTCAAGGCACCGTTTTTAAATGTGATGCGAAGTTCAGACACGTGCGATGTTTTCGGAATCGGCGACGGACGCTATACGCACGGGGATGCGATCGACGTCGCATCATACCAGAGCGGCTTGACGCTCAATGACTACAGGCAGCTTAAATCAAAGGGAATCAGGACGGTGATCGTCAAGATTTCGCAAGGCACGGGCTATCTCAATCCCGCAGCCTCAAACCAGATCAGAAATGCCATTCAGGCAGGGCTGAAGGTTGCGGTTTATCATTATGCGACTTTCAACAACTCCGGCAGCGGCTGGAATGAGGGCAGGCACATGGTGGATTGTTTGAGAAAACTCGGCCTCGGACCGAATACGCTGATTTTCGCGGACATGGAAGACAGAGCAACGTTGAACAATCAGGTCAAAAACGGTCTTAACTCGTTTTGGAGCTCATTGAACAATGCCGGCTATCGCAATCATGCGGTTTACGTTTATGCCGGCTACAGGTATCGGGATGCCGTCGTTTCAACGGTCGGAAAGTCCAGAACGTGGCTGGCTCAATATCCGTTCACGCCTTCAAGGGGCGGCTATTATGAAAGACAATGGCGCAATCAAGGATACGGTGCATGGCAGTTTGCTTCGACCTCGCGGATGCCATGGAATTGGTGGTTCGGGAATCTCGATCTTTCGACTGACTTCAACGGCTTGCTGACGAATGCTCCTTCAACTTCTGTTTCAAACGGTTGGGTCGGAAACAAGTATTACGTCAATGGAACGGCAGTAACAGGTCAAAGGCAGATTAACGGCAAATGGTATCTGTTCGGATCGGACGGTTCAATGAAGACAGGCCTGCAGTGGGTGGCAAATCAAAACAAAACCTGCTACTACGCTTCAAACGGGCAAATGCAGTACGGTCAGCAGTGCATCAACGGCAAGTGGTACTTGTTCGACAAAAACACGGGCGCAATGAAGACCGGTTTTCAGTGGGTGGCAGATCAAAAGAAGACTTGCTATTATGCATCAAACGGGCAAATGCAGTACGGCCAGCAGCACATAGGCGGCAAGTGGTACTTGTTCGACAAGAACACTGGCGCAATGAAGACCGGTTTCCAATGGATATCAAATCAGCGCAAGACCTGCTATTATAACGGCAAAGGTCAGATGCAATACGGTCAGCAGCACATAGGCGGCAAGTGGTACTTGTTCGACAAGAACACTGGCGCAATGA
>ERZ652622.122-NODE-122-length-24647-cov-6.853_pt1 | contig 24647 bp, 24 predicted proteins | sample MGYA00514762_ERZ652622 | MGnify/ENA metagenome assembly ERZ652622
GAGATGAGGCGGATCATCTCGTCAACGTTGTTCTCAATCGGGGTGCCCGTCATGAAGAGCATCCTGTCTGCGTGTTCAGAAAGCTTCATCACGCTCACGGAACGCTTGGCGGACGGATTCTTTATGTAATGGGCCTCATCGACAACAAGCATGCCGAATCTGAAATCATCCGGAAGACTGAAGGCAGACGTCGTTTCGTATGTAGTGACGGCAACGCCGCCCTTGTCCAGCCACTCCCTGATTGCCGCCTGCTTCGTCGTGCCGTGGACCTTGATGACGCTGAGGAGACTGAACCTCTCGATTTCCCTGCACCAGTTGATCATGACACTGGCCGGGCAGACCACTACGAAGTGGGTGGACCCTGTATTTCTCAAAGAGACCATTGACGCAATCGCCTGAACGGTCTTGCCAAGGCCCATCTCGTCACCGAGAAGAACCCTGCCCTGATGAAGTATGTACTTGACGCCGAGTTCCTGATAGCGGCGCAGTTCGCAGCGCAGTCCGTCCGGGAAGAAGTCCTCGTCCTGAATCTTTCCTGCGAGTTCCTTCGGCAGGCCGTACATCGAGTCTCCGTTGCCAAGCAGGCCGGGAACCAGCTTCTCCACGGTGTTGTTGTACTTGACAGGCTGCTTTTGGAAATCATCCCATGCGTCGCTTTCTGAATAAAACTTCAGATTTCTGCGGCGGTCCGAGAGTTTTCCAAGCTGAAGACCGTATTCGCCCTGAAGGGTTTCGGTAAGTGACTGATATGCATCCTCTGCCCTCTGCTTCCTCGTTCCGGATGAAAGCAGCCAGCGGAAAAGCCCCGTTGCAGGCTTGATGTCGTCCATGTCACGCGAGATGGACTCCCTGTACTTATCGTCAAGGCCCTCACAGTCACTTGCGAGCTTACAGGCCTCATGATATCTGGAAAGAGCGGTCACGATGCAGGTAGCGCTTACGCTTCTGTCATCTGCGTTGAGCTTGAGCCTGACTGATTCCTTTGCCTGACCGTACACATCTTCAACGCACTTCATGATCTTGTATGCGGTGTCCTCACTGATGCCGCGGACGGCTGACAGATCATAATCCCTGGCCGTCAGGATGTCCGCATAGTTGTTGTAGCCATGATCGCGAAGAGCCTTGACTCTGATGCCCTTCCTGTCACGATCGAGCTCCTCGACGGCAATGTCCTCCATCATCGCCATCGCCTCTGAATCCACATACCTGACCGCTGCCTTCCTAACCTCGCTTTCGTACTCCCCGACTTCGGAAATCTCCCTCTGCCTCTGCTCCGCCTTCCGATAATCATCAATCAGACGATTGATGTCGGAAAAAGAAAATGATCTTTTCATGCAAAAAACCTCTCAATGCAGTTGTTGCTATTTTGTTAAGTGTAGTACCGGTGAGGGAAAATTGCAATGGTGGGATCGGACGGAACAAAAAAGAACACCCGCTGCCAAAGATATACAGGTGTTCTTTTGGGGAATAACCAGTTCCATAAGATTAAAATATTTCTGTCTGAAATATATTACCAATCTCACTGCTAATATTCGTATATGGATTATCACTGATAAGGTTGGCATTACATTTAAGAAGCTTATCGCCATTCTTTTTTGCATCTGTTACCTTGTCATAAAGAAACTTATCATAAGAGTTACCCTTAAATTTTGCATAATTGGTACCAAAGTATTTCTCTCCGGAAAGCTTTTTCGTCAGTTGCTCATTGGTATACTGTCTGCCCACTTCCTCAAAATGCAGCAGAATCCATATTTCAAAGCTAATGGAAGAAAAGAGAATCTTGTAGCCTCTCATGTTCGCATATTTCACACAACGGGCAACCTCATCATCACGCATGTCATCACGATCAAATGCCACGTAAACCTCTTCACTCTTTTTTCCTTTATTGCTCTCTTGCCTGTATGCCTCTTCTAAAATACTGATACCATTGGCATCCAATGACTTAACTTTCACCTTGTCAGTATGAATTGTCTTTAATTTCCCATATTTTCTTCCCAGCATCTTGAAGTATGCAACTTCGGATTCGCCTTCACAGTAGATCGTGATTACCTTACTAAGCGGCTTATTGCGAGATTTTCTACTCAACTGTAATCACCGCCTTCCAAATTCTTCAACGAGTTCATCATCTCCTCCTGACTTACCTGCGGCACAGCTCCGAAGCGACCTTCCATATATCTCCTGGCAAAGGCAATGTCCATTCTGCTGGTAGCTGCTCCTTCAAAGTCAAAAATAGAATTAAGCGCTGAATTTCCCTGAAAGTCCTTTTCAAACAGGTAAATCTGGTCTATGCGAAGATCGCAGTCCAGAAGTTCCAGTTCATGCGTTGTCAAAATAAACTGATTTCTTCCCTGTTCAGAATTGAATATTTTCAAAAGAGCCGTTGAAAGCTCCATGTGGAGTGCATCATCGAACTCATCAATGACGATTGTACGACCGTTTCCTGAAATCTTGGCATAGATTATCGCAAGAGCAATGACCATCATCTTTCGTGTACCCAGGGACTCGTCTCCAAACTGAAATTCTTCATTTCCAACGTATCTGCCATTTTCATATACTTTGTGGATTGTCACAAGTTCAGTCGTCTTTTCGGGAAGCTCTATATTTCCGTCGGACATTCTTGCAATCAGATTCTTGATTTCATCTGGAAACTTCGGAGCATCAACTGTACGCGTCTTGAAATCAATGATGCTTAAATCAGCGAATCCAAGAAAATCAACCAGTGCTCTCTTGATACGCTCGTCCTCGAGAAGTTCCATGAATCTCTGCGGAACGGTCAGATCATCAACGAATATCAATTCTTGAAACCATCTTACAACCTCAATTGCCAACTTGTCATTGTTGCGCTGCGCCATATAAAGAAACAGAGTATTTGACTTTGTCGCTTCCGCAGCATCCGCAAGCCTTTCGGGAAGAATGGGATATTCCTGTCCGATGCGTTCAAAGTATATCTTCTCTTTCCTCGGCGTTATAACTGCCAGCATTTCATAAATGATTTCAGTCCTGTCAAAGGAATACCTGTAATGGTATGCCTTATCGCCATAAGTAAAGCGTACATCAAACATCTGTGGCTTCCTTCTGGAATTCATGTCACCTCTGAATGGATTGTACGGAAGCTTATCCGTAACAAGCCCTGGATCATGCATGACCATGTCCCTCATGCGTCTGAGACCATCAATCATGTTCGTCTTTCCCGATCCATTCGGGCCAAAAAGTGCCAAAGACTTCAAAAGCTTGAACCCGTTATGTTCAAATGTGTTGGTTTTCTTGAACTTGCGCAGTCTTTCGCCGGTTTCTGCCGAAAGAACCGTTTCGTCTCTGAACGAGGCGTAATTCTCAACAGTAAAGTCAATCAGCATAGCCAACACCTCCTTTGTCAAGATAATAACATAAAAATGTTTCAAAGTTACACAAATTAGTATTTTTTTAAAAAAAGTTGTTATTAAAAACGTAAAAACGTTTTAAACCGTTTTATTCACATAATATTCAAGAAGAGATTCCTGGGTAATGACTTTATTTTGCCCTACACCCATGACAGGCCTGCGGATACTTGCTGATGAAGATGTAAAAAAGCTCCCCGCCCCACAACAGGGTCGAAGAGCCGCCGGATTAATTAGGGTCAGTAACCCTTGTACTTTTCACGCTTCCTCTGCTGTTTCAGCTCATATCTACGCTGCTGCAGAGCGGATTTTCTCTCGCGCCTTCTGATCTTTGCAGAGCTGTTCCCTTCTTCACGCTGCATCTTGAGCGCCTGCTAAGACATGGTGACAACGTCAGCGGAGAGAAGGCATATTTCGGCATCCCTTGATCAGTCCTTATCCTGCATGTTCTTCCTCACCATTGCCGGGCAGTTGTCGTACTGGCGGAAGCCGTAACGCTCGTAGAACGTGATGGTCCTCGGATCGGACGGGATGACCTTGACATGGAGAAGGTCGGTGAAGTTTTTCATGATTCGCTTCATGAGTTCGTCGCCGATGTGTCTGCCCTGGTACTTCGGGTCAACCAGAACGTAGTGCAGGAATGCGGTGGCAGCTCCGTCGTCAAGGGCACGCACCAGGCCGATCAGCCGGTCCCCATCCCAGGCCGAAATGACGTGCGTTGAGTTGCGCATCGCAGTCACGAGCCTTTTGGGGTATCTTACCGACTCCCAGCCCACTGAAAGAAAGAGCCGCCTGAAGTCTTCTTCGGTAAAGTCCCTTGTCTGCCTGTATTCAATCGTCATTGTCATTTTTCCTGTTCATTGTAGTTCTGATGAGAGATGAAGGCAATCGATGGTGACGGTCGGAATCTTTGCATTGACAAAAAGGCGGAAGAACACCCGGATGGATGATCTTCCGTCATTTTGTTCAGTGGTACTGCATTTCAAAAATTCCTAGAAGTCAACGTCATCCGGATCGGCACACTGACCGCCAAGACCGGACAGCGATGAAATCTCCTTCATCTCGTCGTCTGAAAGCTCGAAGTCAAACAGGTCCATGTTCTGCCTGATTCGCCCAACGTGTACGGATTTAGGCAGAGGCAGCACACCCTGCTGAATGATCCAGCGCAGGGACACCTGAGCCGTTGACTTGCCATGGGCTTCCGCAATTTTCTTCATCGTCGGGTTCTGCAAGACAACTGACCCCTGGCCGCCAAGCGGACCCCAGGCCTCAACCAGTATGCCCATGTCCTGAAGCTTTATGATCTCATCGGTGTGCGGCCAGCCCGGGTGAACCACAATCTGATCCACCATTGGCTTGATCCTTGCTGTTTCCATCAGTTTTTTCACATGATGCGGCATGAAGTTGCTGAGGCCGATGGCACGAATCCTTCCAGCCTCATACAGCTCCTCCATCGCACGCCACGAATCGGCATTGATCTGTGCCGCACGGTCACCGAACTGCTTCTCATTTGCCGGCCAGTGAATCAGATACAGGTCGAGATAGTCAAGCCCGAGACGTTCAAGACTTGCCTGAAAGGCCGCCTTCGTCTCCTCGTATCCCCTGTCAGTGTTCCAAAGCTTGCTTGTAACGAACAGCTTCTCGCGCGGCACGCCGGATACCCTAATTCCTTCTCCTACGCCTTCTTCATTTTCATAAATCCTGGCCGTATCGATATGACGGTAGCCGGCCTCGATTGCATCCTGCACAGCCCTGGCAGTCACTGCCGGATCGGTTCGGAACGTACCATAGCCGACGCACGGAATCTCAACGCCGTTTTCAAGCTTAATCGGTGAGTTGACATCAGTCAGATTCATTACAGATCATTCCCTTCTGATTCTTGTCTGTTCAGCTTCATTCTAACATGAAATGCTGGAAATCATGAAATTATTGCTCAACTAGACTTGAATCCACAGACAGTAAAACACACTTGTGGATGATCTTCCATCATTTTGTTCAATGCTCTGCATTTTCACCAGGCACGGACGCCGAGAGAAAGAAGAAGCAGATGATGAGGGCCGCCACGCTGAAGAACGATCCGGCATATCCGATGCTTCCGATTCCCGCATTCGTGCAGACAATGCCGCCGAACAGGGTGCCGGCACCGATGCCGAGATTGATGACGGACGAGAAGACCGCCGTTGCGACCGAAGCAGCCGACGTCTTGACGCAGCTGATGACTTCGGACTGAAATGACACGTTGAAGGCCAGAACGGCAATGCCCCAGGCGATGCAGACGCCGGTCACGGTCACCACACCGGAAGCTGAGACCCGAAGCAGCAGAAGAGCAGCCGAAATCAGTGCAAGAGTCGAGCAGAGAAAGGCATGGCGGTGGAAATCATAGAAGCGGTAAAAGAGCATGCTGCCGACAAGGCCCGCTCCACCGAACAGCATCAGGACGATGGTGACCGTCCCGTCCGGAAGGTTCGCAACCCGGCGCAGGAACGGCTCGATGTAGCCGTAACCGGTGTAGTAGGCAGTTGCCCACAGCGCACAGATGACATATATCAGCATCAGGCGCCTGTTTCTCAGAAGCTCCGGCATGTTTTTGACTGAAAATGCAGCACCGCTCGAAAGATCCGGAAAGACTGCGGTCAGATATACGAGAGTCAAAACCGCCACTGACGCCACGCACATAAACGTCATCCTCCAGCCGATTTGAAGTCCGATCAGACGGCCAAGGGGCATCCCTGCAACCATCGCAATCGACGTCCCCGTGACAATTGCCAGTGAACGGTGCTTCCTTGAAACAACGCGCACCGCCAGAGGTGATGCAATCGACCAGAAGATGCAGTGCGAGCTGGCCACGCAGATTCTTGCAATCATCAGGAAAGCGTAACCCGGAGCAATCACCGAAAGAAACTGTCCCAGTGAAAATACGAAAAGCGTCAGCAAAAGCAGCTTTCTTGGCTTCATCCGGGAGAAGACCAGCATGAGCGGAAGCGAAAGGAGCGTCACCGTCCATGAATATCCCGTTATCAGAATTCCCGCCTTCGCCTCGGTCACACCGAGGCTTTTCGCAATGTCCGTCAGAAGGCCGACCGGGATGAACTCGGACGTGTTGACCAGAAAGGCCGAAACCGTCAGCCCGATCAGCGGAAGCCACTCCCTTGTCGTCATCTTTTCATCATTCATTTCTCTTTCCTCCTGTTGTCAAAAAATACTGCCGCAATGAGAAACATCACCGGGAAGATGACCGCGGCAAACACTCCCAGACGAAGGCTGTCGCCTGCAGCACTTGAAATCATCCTCGCAAGCGTCGGTCCGGCCGTGCATCCGAGATCCCCGGCAAGAGCCAGCAGCGCCAACATCGCCGTGCCGCCTCTGACAAGCGACCTGGATGCCAGGCTGAACGTTCCGGGCCAGAGGATTCCGACTGAAAATCCGCAAAGGGCGCACCCGACGATGCCGAGGACAGAGGACGGAATCGCAATGCAGACATAGGAAAGAACACAGGCCGCAGCACTGCATTTCATAGCCGAATCAAGCTTGATTCTGTCGCCGTAACGGCTGTAGAGAACGCGCGAAAGGCCCATCATCAGGGGCGGTGTCCGTCCACAAGCTTTCTGTGTTTGCAGGCTTAATAAAAATAATCCTTATAACAGCCTCCATCCGGATGCTTCTTTGATTTTCCCCTGATCCTGGAGTAATCTTCCCTGATAATAACTTTTCATAGAATCGTTTCTGAAAAATAGTCCAGATATTTTTCCGTCTTGGTGTAATTCTTCTTAAGTGAAGCTCTGTTCCTTAAACTTTATTTTTCATGTCATCCCTACAAACTGGAATTTATCTTTTCTTATATGTCACCACAACTCCAACCACCGAAGTCAAAAAAACAATCGGTGCGAGTCTTACAAACAAGAATTCAAACCCATGCAGTATTGTTCCTGCCACTGCCAACTCAGGATCATTGTAATTCCAATTCAAATAAAAACTATTCGTAGATGCAAGTGCGATAAATATTACCACTATAACCGCACACAATGAAATAAGAATCCATCGAATCGTTTTTACCTTTGTTATACTTCTTTTTGCAAGCTGCAAATTAATAACTTCTAATTTTTCAGAAAGAATCTTTAAATCATCGGTAGTTGGTTCTGCTACAGGTTCTCCAAGTAATTCACTTACAGTAGTATCCAGTTCATTCGCCAAAATAATCAGCATACTGGAATCTGGAACTGACAAACCTCCCATTTTGATACTGTCTGTCTTACTACGTTCAGTTTAATTGCCAGTTCTTCTTGCGACAGCCCTTTTGACTTTCTAATTCTTTTGATATTTTCATTCAGCATAATCTCTGCCTCCTTGTTTTTGATAGCTCAATTCTATATTCAATAGAGCCGTTACCACAAGCAATACATATTAACATCCTCTTATTCACGGGCTTTTCACAGACAAATCTCGATTTGTATAACCTCTCTTAACATCTAATCCACTGTCTCAAATCGTGACATCTAATCCGAGGTCACAACCTGACACACATTTTGCAGTAGATATGTTTCCATATAAGAAAACCGGGCTTTTTCAGAAGTCAGGCTTCAAATCTAAACCTCCGAAAAAGCCCGGAAATACGCCACTTTCTGGCACTTATTTATCTTTTATTGACATCAAGACTACTGTCTCCACATGGCTCGGTTGCTCCACGAAAAACATACTCAACCCCTATTGTACAAGGAAATGGTGGAACGTACCTTTTCCCTTAAAATCCAGTGGTTCGATCCTGTGAGAACCTTGAATTATCCTATAATTTGTATAGGCAAACAGGATAAAGCTCTGTTCCTTAAACTTTATTTTTCATGTCATCCCTACAAACTGGAATTTCTATTTGCGTTGCCATGTCATTACATAATCTTTTTCTCCGGTAGCCTCATCTAAGCCACTATGCTGAATCTCAAATCCTTCTCTCTTATAAAAAGATATTGCCCGTGCGTTCTTTTGGTATACGTTCAAGTTCAACTTATTCCTTTTATCCTTTGCATAATTCAGCAGAATTTTACCTATACCCTGCGATTGCATTTCACCAGAAACAAAAATGCCCTCAACATATTCATCATTTAACCCTATAAAACCCTGTATTTCTGTATCATACTCATACACATAAACCTCTGCTAACAACAACGCTTCCTTTACTGATTTGAAATTGCTTTTCCAGTATTCGGCGGGGATAAAATTATGTGCCTTTATATTTGTATCCAACCATATATCTGCAACTTTATTTATATCATCCCTTTGAAATTCTCTAATCATAACGGTGACTCTCCACTGATTTTTTCTTACATACTGTCCGTTAACCTTTCGATAGGCTGCTGCCTGCTCGAAACTAAGCGGCAATTCAAAGGAAAGGGAACTCCTACCTATTCGTAATAGCTGCCTGTATTATTGGTTTATAAATAATCTATTCTGTTCAAAATAAAACGACATCTTCTATATTATGACCGCTTTCAGAAAATATCTTTTGTAAATTATTGTGAAAACAATTCGCATTGTTATTGTTTAACTTAACGATAATCAATTTGCTTTTTGCACGTGTAACCGCTACATAATGGTTGTATATACTCGATATATCAGACAGTCGATAATCCTCTGCAAATACAATTACCTGTTCAAACTCCAATCCCTTTGAAGAGTGGAATGTGATTGCGATGTGTTTGTATTTATCCGCTTCAAATGCCACATGAAAACTGGTATCAGAAATTGTTTTGAATAATTTGTTTATGTGATCAGGGCGAGTATCATATCCAAGATATTCAGCCAATGCTGTGACACACGAGCCGAAAGACTGCTCATCATCTATAGTCTCTTCAATTCTTTTGAGTAATCTTTTTACGGTAGATACTGTTTTGCGACTTTCATTTCCCTCAACAGGTATTTCCGAAATTACATCATATGCAGAATACTTTTCAATTATAAGGTATTTAGCAATTGCTGTATAAAGCCACGCTGTATCTGTTGTAATATCAGCAATAGGAGTCTGTGGGATATAAACATACTCTAAACCGTTTGTTGTTAATTCACTTGCTCCTATTCGTGCGTTATCATTAGAAAACCGCAATAATGCTGACTTTTTATCGGGAACAATATTAGACAATACTTCTGTTGCCCAATTTGCCTTTGTAGGAGAAAGCCACACAATATTATCTATATTTTCCGTAGGATTGTAAAGACTTCTTGTCTCATCACATAATAGATTAGAATAATTCTGTATTTGTTGACAAGAGCGAAAATTATCTCCCATAAATATCTTTTTAAAATTGGATTTGTTCCAGATGCTTTTAAAAGCCTCTGGATAAGCACCCCTCCATATATAAATCGATTGTTTTTCATCTCCCACAACAAAGGTTTCGATATTCAATTCATCACATAAATACATAAAGAATTTATGCATTGATTTGTCGCAATCTTGATATTCATCGATATATATTTTAAAATATTTTGCTTGAAGATAAAGCCTACAAGCCGAAGAATTTTCTACAATTTCTTGAGCCAAATCAAAAATAAAGTTCCTTTTATTATCTCGATATGAGCAGAGGATACCTTCATTCCTTATTTTTCCAATAGCTTCTTGAAAAGTATCAACTTTAGCTGAATAGTCCGTACTCATGTCCAAATCGAAATCAGCACCATAGACATCCTTCATAAAAGGCTTTATAACTTCCTCAATAACGAAACTGTTATTTGTTCCAATGAAGTGTTGAACTACATCGACAGACAATCTATCCTTTATTTCTTGTGCTGCTTTTATTGTAAAAGTAATTGCAGCAATAACTTTATGTGTATGATTATCATCAATTTCCTTAGCGATTTTATTAACCATTGTATGGGTTTTTCCTGTTCCTGCACTCGCCCTTACTATTAAGTTACCGGGAGTTTCTACTATTTTCTCTTGAATTGGAGATAGTTTCATTCGGCAACCTCCTTCAAACATGCAAAGTTGTAATGATTATAGATTGTTCTGCAATCCGTATCCGAAAGTTTCTCAATCAACTCCACCATATGATAGTGCTTTGCATCTTGTAAATATTTAACAGGATTATCATTATCCAATAAAGCTGATAATCTATCATGCAAAAACTCGTCTAAATCATTTTCTAAATCCACTTTTGATAAGAAAATATGAAAGTCACTTCGTATTTTATCCAAAGCATTTATATTTGAATTATATAAACTCCTCTTGGCAGAAACAGAATTTTCTTGAATTGGTTCAGTAGGCAGACGATTTTCCCCAATATAATTATTACAGCGTGAAAAGCCTAAAACGCTATATGTGCCTTTTCCTGTTACCGCTCTCACATCATTGTCAGTTTTTACCACATTAAAAATTTCAAGTTCATCCAGGATAGAACGATATGTTTTAAATCCCACACCATCAACTGGTAAAATATATATTCCATCTACTTCATAAAAAGGATGCACTACTGAAAGGACTTTGCTAAATAGCATATATTCAGATGGTCCTTCAACCAAAAGTACTTTGTTAGCAAAGATTGCTTCTGACAAACAACGGTTTAACATTTTCCTGTTTTTCTCATAAGCATCAGGCACTTTATAAAATGTGCTAATACTATTGATTTTTCGCTCACTATATATTCGAACTAAATTTACATTATCCATTTCATAAAGAACAAAAGGCGAATGAGTTGTTACAAACAAGTATGTGTATTTGCTATCGGTAAAAAGTATTTGTGATAATGCAATCTGCATAGACTTATGAAGATGGTTTTCAGGCTCCTCAATTAAAAACAGATTGATTTTCTTTTCCGCATTTTCATCTGACAGTATGTCGTATATTGAATATGCCAATAACTTTTTCCTACCTTCCCCAGCAGTAGGATATAAATTATCATCATTATCTTGTTTAATATATGGGATGATATTTGAGTACAATCCCTTTACTGCGATTTCGGATTTTATTGAAACAGATATCCCTTCATCATGGAATTTTTGATATTCTGGCGTAAGTTTATCCTCAAATTCTTTAATTCCAGACAGAGAAGCAATATGACCATTCAAATCATCAACTGTATTTTGAATTTTTGCCAGAATATCTTTATCTTCGTCCTTTTCATTTCTGACAAGCTGGCTCACATTCTTTTTAAATAGGGAATACAAATCAACATAAGAGTCAATATAAATGACATTAAATACATAGTCTATTTCATATAGATATCCTCTTTGCTTCATTTCGTAAAGATGATTAATATCTCCACCCCACGATAATATCGGTAGAGCGAGCATTTCTGTTTTGCTATATTCTGCAAAAAGCTTTATATGTACCTTATTATGCTCACTCAGCAATGCACCTTTTAGCTGTGCACGGAGTTTTTGACAATCGCTGTCAGCAACATCACTAATATCTATAGTAACAACAATCTCAATTGGTTTATCAAGCTGCTTATTATGAAAATCCGAATCTAAAAGGTTTTGTTTACGAATATCTTTATCAAATACATATCGTAGAGCGTACAAGAAATTTGTTTTCCCCACATCATTTAGACCAAAAAATATGTTTTTATTTGATAAGTCAAGTTCAACATTATCAAAATTTCTAAAATTTTTAATAACCACTTTTTCAAATTTCATATATGTTCTTTCAACATCCACCTTGTTTGTATAATAAGAAAATTATACCATTATTAATCATATAATTTTCTTTGCGTTTAGCTCATATGTACTGGGTGATAAAACCATCTGATAAATATCAATACTATTCTTTTTTCCAAATTGAATTATCTCTTCTTTAAAATTCTCAGAGATTTTCGCTCCTAAATAAAACGCTTTTATATTTTCTTTCAAATCCAAGACATATTTTCCATTTGGACATTTCAATTTTTGCGGCATTACTTTATTGAAATTAGCCGTCACAATTCGCCATTCTTTCTCATACGACCAAACATCGGATTTACGACAAGTCGTCTTATAAATCCATTCTGTATTTTCACTTATCATATCTGCTTTAGAAACAGCATATCTATCTTTTGTATATATTACTGGGTATAATTGTTTACAAAGCATATCACTTTCTTTAAAATCATACTCTATACAAAATCCAGTATGATTCTGAGCATAATGGCTCCACATAAGCATAGAGTCATACACCTCAGATAAACAGACAACTCTTACAGCATTCTTGATTGTACTCATACAATCATTTAATCCATTTTGTAAAATATTCATCCAAGAGTCAGAAAGCCTTCCTCCATGAGCCTGCAAAACTATTTGCATCGCCCTTTCGATATTGTCAGAATAAAGAATTCTATTTTTTTCTTCCTGTTTAAGTGAAAATCTTCTTTCCAAAAGATGTATATATGTTTCTCTATCAAGTACACCTTCCAATGCATCTGACTGAAAGCAAAATTCACAATCATAGGGGTCGTTGAAATAAAGTGGTGATGATGGATATACTAATCCTTCAAAAGCTTCAAACTTCCATTTTTCAATGTTAATTATCCTATGATGAATATAGCTATAATAATTCAGTTTGTCCGTATTAAATGACCTGTACCTGAATAACGTTCTTCTCATACGTATGCTCTCCCTTTACTCTCGAACAAGCTTTATTATATTACACTAATTATAATAAAGCAGCCGCTTACCCATTCAATAAGCAAGCGGCTTTGTCATTAAATCACCTCAAAATGTTTCAATGCATCCTTTATTGCTTCAACCTTCTCTGGAGTCGAATGCTTCCTCGGCTGTTTCAATTCCTCTACCGCATTAGGAGCATCGTACATCGGCAAGCCCAAATCTCTTTTTACCTCTGCGATATATGCGGTATGTACTTTGAAGCCGTATTTGGCTTCTATGTACTCCCTTATCATTTTGTAGGTCACTCGCTCTTTGGGCTTGTAGCTTTCCGCTCTTTTAGCAATATTATCAAGCGGAACTTTTCCCTCACCCTCGCCAAACTCAACTTTTACGTTGATATGTCCGTCTAGCTTTTTGTGGGAAAGCAGTACTACCGTCTCCACATGTCCCGGCAACCTTGCTGTCTAGCCTAAGACATACTTAAAAGCTACCAAATCAACATTTCTGCCATAACTTGATTTTCAACCGCTAATATCCATAATTGACCCATCACGAACACACTTGTGTCTAATGGGCCAATTTAGTTTATGTCGGCTTAAGGGAAAAGGTCTACTCTAAACTTTTCATCGAATCACGGATTACTGTAGTTGAGGATTTTGCCTCATAAATTTCTTTATATACTTACCTAAGTTTATTCGTTTAGCCATTTGATCTATAGCCAAGTCACGTAGTTCAATAGATCCTCTTGGTACATCTGTTTCCAGCTTGCTTTTATAAATACCTAATATTTCCTCATCGGGTTCTGCTGAAGTATCCACGTCATTCGCTATACTACACAGATACTGCTCTACTTTACTTTGATGCTCATTATCGTTGTATAACACTATGGATTCCATAAATTCGTTAAGAGAACCATAATCAGGACTTATTGCACTTCCCATATGATTAATTAACTCTTCCAACTTGAATTTTAGAGAGTCTACTTTATAACAGTCGTAAAATAAATTTTTTCCGTAACTATTTGAAATAGAGCTGATGTCTGGGACCACTGCTTTAAACCTAGCCCCATCTAAATTAACAACGTTAATCTCTTTAATAATATCTGTTCTATATTTTAACTGGGCAACTTCCCAAGAAACATCCACCCTCATTTGAGATAACGAAAATGACTCTGCCTTAGCATCAGCGTCCCTATCTACAAAGACAACTCTAAAATCAGGATCTAACGAATACTGAATTCCTACACCATCTGAATGTTCATAATAATTCCAATTTTTCCAGTCCTGTAAAACTTTCTCGAATCGCTTTTCTATAGACAGATTTAATCCCAGATGTTTCCTGAATAATTCGGTTAGCTGATTATAGTCGGCTGTACCACTAATTGGGGTATTTGTGTCTTCTTTTCTAGTAAAGACTTGTCCTGGACCAATTGGATGATTTCCGAATCCCTTCCCCTTTTTTCCACTTCTTAAGAATACCGGAACTCTGTCTGTGTTCTTTATTATCATGACATCTACTTCATGGCCTTTAACAGATAAAGTTTCTACTCTAACTCTCGGGACTTCTGGTTCAATTGGAAGACTATTTAACCAATCTGTTATTTGTTGCGTATTGTACCTATTTTCATCGTTTTCGATTCCAACAATTTCTCTTGTATTATCAGTAATACCAAAGATTAAATAACAATCCTCATCATGAGTGGTATTAACAAAACTAAAAATATCTTTCAGCATCTCCGCCTTTTTAGAATTATTTTCATTTGATGAATACCACTTTTCCTTAAAGTCATGCCGTTCATCTTCTCGAGTTTCTATCAACTTAAATAGATCTTCTTCATTCAATAACCATTTCCCACCATTCTATAAATAGGGTCGTCCCCATTATTAATTACTCATTCACCAATAGTAACTTGTCCGTTCATTAAAAGAGGTAAAAGAAAATCGCGTAAAGACAGTAACTCTTGATTTTGCTTTAGTAGATTCTGAATTTTATTATCTATACCATCACATAGTTCAAAAAATGTATTTAATTGCTGTTTGTTTGGAATAACTATCTTTGTATTCTTTACGAAGGAATCGAACATCAAATTTTTGATTCCACTAGTTTTTCCCTCCCAGTTGAACATCACATCATTTTCGAATAATGTTGTCCATATCTGTAAGAAGTAATAGTAGCTTACTTTGTCTTTTAACGTAATAGCTTTACAAAAGTTAGAACAAACAATTCCATTATTAAACCGACTAAATAAGTATGAACTTATTCCTGCTATTCTTCCGGTTGACTGTGTCGGACTCCCACCTGAAATTTCTATAACAAAGTCATACGGCTTTAATAATTTACTACTATTCTTCTCTAAAATAAATCTAGTTGGTGGTGTAGACAAACTTTTCCCATTTACAAAGTCTAAATCTGCGCCTCTAATGCAAGAAACTGGTAATACGTAATTACCTTGCATGTTTTCTTTTCCCCAATCACCATTTTTCTTAGAATCTATTAAAGAAGATATATTACCTACTTCCCATCCTTCAGGAATATCTCGTTGCAACTCTTCATTCCAAACCATTTTTCCACCTGAAGACTTATAAGGCTTACCCTCTTCATTAGGAAACTCAAACTGTAAGAACCAATAATCATAGATAGTTTTTGCAATTAGTTTTAGTTTCTCACAGATGGAGTTATTGAGAGAAATCTTTTTTTCAATAGGATTTAATACGTCAACAATCTGCTTTTGTACATTTAAATCTTTAGGAATTTTGATTTCCATAGACTCAATATTTGAGTTATATAATCTAGTAATAGTTGCTCCTGTCGTTGTAACCCATCTAATTTTTTGATAAACATAGTATAGATAATCATCTAATACCTTAGATTCGTCATTGTCAATCCAAACTATATTACTATCTTGATAATATGCTTCTTCACCTTCATATCTTACAGTTCTTCCAATTGTACCTGATGCCGAAATTAAAGTATTACCAATTTTTGGATAAGAAAATTTTTCCTTATATTTTTCGAATAATTCCTTATTAATAAAACTATCTGGCTGTCCTCCAAAGGTACCGATTTTATAAAATGGTATATCCCCTTCGTTAGAAGTCTGTTCTTTTAATATGCGCTTGCACATTTTTACCTTACCAACTTCACCGAGAGTTGTTGTAATCATATCAATCATAACTTTAATTCTCCAATCTGTGTCATAATATCGGATTCAATCTTTTCACTTTCAGCAAATAAATCACTTAAATTTTCTTGATAAGTTGCAATCTTATTGGAGAACTCTTCTGGCGTCATCTCCACATATTCAATCTTCACAGGGAAATATTGACCAGCTGATAAACTATAGTTTCGAGCTTTAACATCTTCTAATCTGACTGAGACGGAGAAGTCTTCAATTACTTCATTATTTACAAATGAATTGATAATTTGTTGTTCTTCGCCATTTGATAAGACCGTCTTTTGTGTTCCATTATCTTCCTTAACTTTTGACCCTAGACTAGAAGCATCAACTAAGAAGACATCTTCTTGTTCTTCTGCTCGACCCTTATCAATGAAAACTACGCTGACGTTAGTGCCAGTTGTCGCAAAGATATTTGATGGCATTGATACTACCCCGGATAACCAGTTCTCATCAACCAACTTTTGGCGGATTTTTTTGTCAATTCCTGTCTGAGCCGTTAAGAAACCAGTTGGTACCACGACGGCAGCTTTACCGTTTTCCTTTAAAGAATAAACAATATGTTGGATAAAGAGTTGGTAAATCGCCATTGATGATTTTTTCTTTGCTGGAATTTTTGGCACACCAGCAAAGAACCGATCATTATATTCAGGTAAGGCTTCAACATCATCTCGCCATTCTGAGAAATCCAGTTTAAAGGGTGGGTTAGATACGATAAAGTCCATCTTTTCGGGATGCTTATTATTGAGAATCGTATTTCCTTGCACAATGTTACGAATTGAGTGACTAAGCCCATTCAAAATTAAATTCAAACGCAAAAGGTTTGAAGATTTTTGCGAAATATCTTGGCTATAAACAGTCGTTCGATCAATCCCAATCTGACTTGCCAAATTCATTAATAAGCTTCCTGAACCAGCAGCCGGATCATAAATTCGAACATTTTGTGGTTGATCATTTCCGACTAAAATTTGAGCAATAATTTTAGCTACTGCATGTGGAGTATAGTATTCAGCATACTTCCCACCACCATCTTTGTTGTAGTCCTTAATCATGTATTCAAAGATCGTTGAGAAGAAGTCAAAACCAGCTGAAAAAATATGCTCATCAAACTTAGTTTCAGATAATTTATTGATAATTGCTCGTGCGACGACATCTCTTTGAGACCCGTCTAAGATATTATCCCGAAGCAAGTTACTATCAAACAACCGTACTTCGGTATTTCCAGCAGTTTCTACCGAATAGATATCATTATTATCAACCGCAATATCGTTCAAAGTTGCATCAAATATCTCACTAAAACCATCTTCATTTTGCTGATTAAACAGTCTTTCAATCAAATCTTCTCGCTTAATTTTTGCCGACTTGTTTCCAAGGTCCATCTGAAGAAACTCATAATCATCATCAGACATTTTCATAATACTTTCGTAGCTGTTATTAGAATTAAATTTCTTAGCTTCATATAGAAATTTATCGTTGATAAACTTGTACAAGAACGATTGAGTCAAGAGCTTATATTCACCTGCTTCTCCTCCAAGGCCAGCTGATGTGAAGACACCTTTTAAATCATCAACTAATTGTTTAACCAGACTACTATATTGTGTATTATCCACTTTTTATACTCCTATTGATTCTAATTCTTTTCCATACTCATCAGTTAATAACTGCGATACGGCTCTTACTTGAGCTGGCGCAATTTCAACTTTTTCTTGTCGACTACTATTACGGATTGTTGCAATCGATTCATTGGTAAAGTAGCCTTGATTTTCAACCATATTTTGGTTCTTCGCTACTTTATCATCAATCTCTTGTTTAGACCGCTTCATTACTCGATAAAGCCCCGGTTCTTCTCTTACAGAACTTGGCATTTTCTTCTTTTGGCTGTAAATAATATGCTTGTAAGTCCTAGCATATTTACGATCACCACCAAAAGCCGTGGCTAACTTACGATTACGGGCATTTAAATTATTAATTTGAATGATAATGTGATCTAAGGCTGTGGTATTAATTTGTGTTTCCTCAGCCGTCAGTTCTCCTATATGTTGCTTTTGGAGAATTCGTGTAAACTCATCATAAAGGCTCACCCATTCTGGATCAGTTTGGTCCCAATTATGACCAAGAGCTGATGCTGCCTTACGTTGACGATCTAAGAAATCATTAGCTGCCAATTCTAACTCTGCTTCGCCTACTTTTTTGAAGCTAAAGTCCATCTTACTTATTGCCAATTTGAGTAATTTTTCACTGCTGTCATCTTTAGCATTAGACAGTAAATTAAGCGTTGCAATCCGATTAGTTACTACCGTTAGCAGTTTTGCCACTTCTAATTCATTAATCTGACCAGTTAAATCAGTGTATCCCATCAAGCGGCTAACATTGTAATACTGCTTTAACTCTCTCAAAGTTTTTGCTAATTCTAACAAATCTTTCTTTTCAGGCGTTTCACTAACTTCACGACTAAACTGCTCAAGATTGTCCGTTGTGTACTCTGCCAAAATAATCTTTGCATTTTCTAAGCTACTTTCAATCTCTGATGAAGGTACAAACAAAGAACCATAGATGTTTTCCAAATCCTCATCTGTTGTATTTGAATTATATTCTTGATTCAGTTCTTCAAAGTAGGCATGGTTAGTCTTATCAAATTCATGAGAGATATTTGCGAAATCCACAATATAACCCATCTTGAAATCTTTATATGGACGATTAACTCGGGTTAATGTCTGCAAAAGGTTGTGAGCTTTAATCATCCGACCTAGGTACAGCTTTTTCAACCGTGGGGCATCAAATCCCGTTAAAAGCATGTTATATACAATCAAAAAATCTGTTTTACCGTTTTTGAAATCATCAACTTCTTTGGCCCGAGTTTCCTTATCGTCTTCATCTGACAATATCAAAGAAGCTGTTAACTTCGTTTGTCCATTTTTCTTCTTGTCCATAAACTGCTTATAAAGTTCACGTGCCTGATCACTAGATTGACTAACAATCATTCCACCAATGGTATGATCATCATAAATATCACGAGATTGACAAAAGTCTTTGAGAATATATTCCAACATTGGAGCTACAAAATTAGGATGAGAATATAAAGTTGTCTTATCTAAACTGCCTTTTTCAACTTCACCAGAAAGATCGTTAAGAACATCAGATAATTTTTTCTTATAGCTAGTAGCAATTTCTTCCCTAAGCAGTCGCAATGTGTACCCATCTTCAATTGACTGATTGTAGTAGTACTTATGAATATAATCGCCAAATATCTCCCGTGTGGTTGAACGCCCCTTCTTGTTATTTTTGCCATCAACGCTAATTAAAGGGGTCCCAGTTAAAGCAATCTTAATTGAATTTTTGTCAGCATTATAAAGGTTAGGAAGATAAGAACCTTTCTCGTTATAAGAACGATGGGCTTCGTCAATAAAGTATACATTCTGCGTATTTAACCCATATCCTGATTTATCAGTTAAGTCAGTATCCTCATTAACTTTTTGAATATTAACCACTGCAATATCTTCGGTAAACGCTTCGTTCAATTGTTTCTTACTTGAAATCAATTTGACACTTAGTCCCCGCTTTCTAAATTCTTTGCTTGCCTGGGTGGCTAAGTCTAACCGATCAACGACAAAGTAAAAACGTGGAATTAGGTTATTTTGTTGAAACTTATATTTCAAGTATCTTACATTAAAGTAAGTTAAGGCCGTTTTACCTGATCCTTGCGTATGCCAAATAACGCCTTTTTTCATTCCTTCATCAATTTTCTCGGAAATTTTACGCGTTGCAAAATATTGCGGATAGCGCATGATATGCTTTTGTAGACTAGGTTTGCCATCCTTGGTAACTACATCAACGTATACAATCCCAAAACGTAAGAAAAATTCCAAACGTCGTTTAGTATACATTGAAGTCAAGAATCTGTTCATTGGAGTATTAGCATCACAGTTGCTCTTAAACTCTACCGTATTCTTCAGAATAATTCTATTAGCGTCCTTTAATACATAATCTATGTCTTCTTCTGATACTGTTCCGATTTGATCGACTAATTCACCATAACGTTCTTCATGCATAGAGTTAAAGACTGCCTTATCTAAACTAGTAGTAGCATAGTAAGAGCCTTGCATCTGTTGTCCATCATCATCTGCATAATCCATGTTATCCGAGAATGCAATTAATTGTGTAATATTATGGAAAGCCCGGAATTTTTTATTTTTAAAACGCGTACCCATTCTTTCAAATTCCGACCTCATTCCTGTCATTCCATTTCGGATAGCGTTTGGCTGTTTAACTTCAACATATGTCAAGGGAAGTCCATTAACAAAAATCGTGATGTCTGGTCTAAATTCTTCTTCGCCATTAATACAAGGCACTTCAATTGCCAAATGAAAACTATTATTGTTGAAGTTTCTCCAATCAATCAATCGGTACCGAGAGTTTGATTGTCCTTGAAGTCGGTTAAAAAAGGATCGCCCAAGATCATCAAACTTCAGCTCCAGTTTAATATCTTTATATTCATTCTCAAAGTCTTCTTCACTGGCCTCAGGATTTAACTTTAAGAATTGATTTTTAAAAATTGGTACAATGATGTTATTTTCAGGGTCAATATCAGACTTATTCTTTTCATATGACAAATACTCGTACCCCAATTTCATTAGGTGCAAAACTGCTGGAAGTTGGACCCTCGATAATTCATTAAAACTTTTACCCATCTAAGTTATCCCCTCTTCTTTATAAATTTAGGAACTCTAAAGATTCTTCCACAACTTTCTGCTAGTTCCCATTTCTTACAATCTCACAAATATCATTTATCTTACAATTAATAGTCTGACAAACCTTAGTACTTTTACAGTAACATTTCCATTGCGGCCTGACTTTGCAATAGATGCTGCGCTAATTCCGCTAATCTCTTGTAGCTCTTTTCTCTTTATACCACGATCAATTAACAATTTCCATAACTTGTTGTAGCTGATTTCATTATTCACAATTATTAATCTCTATTCACAAATAAAGCTGGATAATTTTTAATTATTTGTTCTGTTTCCCGAATTATGTCAGTATTATCCATACTTCCTATGGTAGGCGTACCGCTATTTATACCTTGCCTTTTTCTGATTTTTCGGTCTTTATCCAAGAAATCATAGTCATTGTTACGCCGCTCAATTACCAAACTACATAACTATGATATTAGTTCACTGTTCATCCAATGAAGAAGCAGTTCTGCGTAATCTTTTAAAACGATATAAATTTCTTCGGATAGAGCTATCTTTGATTCATGCTTTTGCCAATTAAAAATTTCTCCCAATTCTTTTAAAAACAAGTTTGTATTCCCAATTTTCTTTTTATAAAGCGCATAATAATTCTACTTTTATATAAATAACCAGGCATATCTAAAACATATATTTTATCAGCTTCATCAAAACTTTGCTGTACCCAGGCATAATATACCCCCTCAATTATCCACTCATCATTATTATATAATATTTCTTGTAATAACGCTTTTCGTTCATCAAGCGTTCTCTTTTTGCCATATTCTTTGGCGTTATTATCCCATTGAATATCATCTAAGTCGAAATGGAAAATATTATATTTTTTGAAAGTGCATTTGCTAAATAGTTTTTCCAGAACCACTGCAACCAATAATATGTATTTTCATAAGTCAGTATTCTTCACAAATTCAAGTTTATCAAACCCCTTTTATTCCTGCTGAATCATCTTAAAATGCTTCATTAATTGCGCTTTCTTTATCTTTTGGACACTATGGTGTAAAGAGCGGTTGTAAAATGCAGGAAGTCAGCGGTTTAAAATTGTCGGTTTTCCTGCATTTTTTGTATACTCACTTTATTAATATTTTGAGGAAGTGATGAGTATGCGAAAAGACGTTTACGAAAGGCATAATCTATTAATCATTGATGAGCTTGGATATCTGCCGATATTAGCGAATGTGTTTCAACTAATAAATGGCCATTATGAACGCAAATCAACGATCATAACGACCAATATGCCATTATCAAGTTGGGGAACCGTCCTTCATAGCATAGCGACCGCAGAAGCCTAGACTGCCTTGTCTATCACTCACACGTGATTAAGATCAAGGGAAAGTCATGCCATTCAGCATCGGTCAGTTCTTAAACCGCCCAAATCATACAATTTTAAACCGCCATAAAATGACAATTTAAATCCGCCCTTAACACGGCAAACAGCTAAACGAATTTGATGAACATCTGGTCCGGCAACTAATCAAAAAAATCACCATTCAGGAAACTTACTGCGAGGTAAAGTTCCAAAATGATGATTCCATAAAAATTAACCTATAAATAAATTTTAACACATTCCCCTGGTAGTAGCTTAGCTATTATCGGGGTTTTACTCTACATCCTAAAAATATGCCTTATTATTAGAAATTATTCCTACACTATCACAAACACTATAATCTGCATCATGTGTTAAAATCTTTGCTTTATTTTTAATTGCACATTGCACTATCACTCTATCATTAAAGTCTTTCAAGTCAGAAGACATTTTTAGTGCACCATCAATTATATCTTGATCTATTGAAATAATTTGTACATTTGGTAATATATCTCTTTGCACTGATTCTACTTCATAATCAAATCGTTTCTTATAGTCATCTGTTTGTTGATAATCTCTCTTATACTCAAAATTTTTTAACTTTAAGCCGTGTTCATTACAGTATTTTTTCCATGCCAACTTCATATTTGAATGAATAAATTCAGAGATTATTTGATTATTCGTATAAACACCACAACGACCGAATATGTGCTCGAAAACTACCTCAGAATATCCATAATCGTCTTCAGAAGCTTCGATTCCATATATATATTGCCAAATATTGGTGTCAATAAGAACATTGTCGTTTTTTAAAAGATTGATATTTTTCGCACATTCTACGGTCAATCTATCTCCCCCTTAATTTCTTCTTGTGATAATTTCTGTTTTGTATTTTCCATAACCATTTGAACCTTCTTTTTTTGGAAAGTTGTAAGTGATGATGCATCAAGTTTTATATATTTATTTAATTCACTAACACTATATAGTGAATATAATTTACCAATAGAATTGTTCAGAAAAGCCGTGGTCAGGGTACTTAGCCCAGAAAAATCTACTGATGTTGGAGTTTTTAAATCTACAGCTTTACATAACTCGTCTAAAAATGGTTTGGCCTTATCTGGCGTTGATGCCGAAGTAGTTCCTATAATATTTCTAACAACTAATACACTCATTAAATAACCTCCTAAAATAATAAATCGCTTGTCAAGACTACGGGCTCCATTCTTTCATCTAATTTTAGGCTAAAATGTATAAATGTGCCATGTAATGGAACAGACATATCATACATATATGATTCTTCATTATCATAATTTTTTCGCTGCCAACGTCGCCAAAAACCATTATTAGAGATAATTGTTAAATCACCAACTGACAACAGACTTTCTTTTATAGAGTACAATCCCAGTCCACTTTGAGGAATTTCTTTTGTCGAATTTCCCTCATAAGTAGCCCATTCAATTATTTGAGAATCATTCTTATTAATTTTACTATATTTCCTAGAAATATTTTCTGGAATCGATATCCCATTATCCGCTAAAGCAAAATGTAGTTCTTTTTTTTGTGGATAAAACTGTCCGCAACATATTACACGATTTACCCCTGAATGTTCTTTTACATTTACTGCCAGTTCGTGAACTGCACTAGTAATATTTTCCCTCTCAGACTCCTTATACTTAACGCTTTTCCAGTTAATATTTTGAAATAATTCAGTCTCAAGATATTTCTCAAGTTCATCAATAGCGCTAGCATCATTTACATATAAATGAATTGAGTTATCATATCTATCCTCAAGTTCATTCTTATCTATACCAAATTCTGATAAAAAACCGTTTCGTGATAGTGTTGCCTGTAGATTTCCCTTTATGCCTACAACATCACACTCTTTCCCCATATCTTGTGCCCTGAATATAAGCATAGATAGTAATACCGTCATTTCTCCTTCAATAAAAATTGTATCAGTAAAATCTAAAATTATCTTTTGAATCACGGCACTACGGCACTCATCGTCTACATCTTTTATCAACTTCTCTATGAGCATTGCATAATTACTTTTTAGGTATTTTGGAATTTTTACAGTCAAATAATCAAATCCTCCTTTCTAAAAAGTTGCACTAAAACTTTTTTGATGTCATAGTTTTGGATTTCATTTACTCGATTAATTAGAAATCACTCATTATCCTCACTTGAACACTATCCCCCTATCCCGCACCGGTCAAAGGATAGCGCAATCCGAGGCCAGCAAGCTATCCAACCCTTCACCAAATTTTAATCGTTTTGTGTTCGTTCCAGAAGCGTAACGCTCTCAATATGCGCCGTTTGCGGGAACTGGTCGACCGGCTGAATCCTGCCCTCGACATGGTAGCCCTTTTCCATCAAACTTTGGATGTCGCGCACAAGCGTGGCAGGGTTGCAGCTGACGTAGACGATCCTGTCCGGATTCATCCCCGTTGCGCTTTCGATTAAGCTTTCAGTCAAACCTTTGC
>ERZ652622.123-NODE-123-length-24530-cov-7.70897_pt1 | contig 24530 bp, 20 predicted proteins | sample MGYA00514762_ERZ652622 | MGnify/ENA metagenome assembly ERZ652622
CGCTTTGAGACAAAGCTTTCATATCATCGAGTTCAGCCACCCAGTTGCTGTTGACGCTGTCCATCGTGTTCATGTTGTCCTGATTGATTTTGGCAGATTCGTCGGATTCAGCATTCATGGTCTGAACGCTTTCGTTCAACTCATCGATAACCTTGGAAAGTTCTTCCAGTTTCGTTACGCTTTGTTGGGTTTCCTGAGCCTGCGAGCTCGTAACTTCGGCAATGCCCGTAATCGTTTGGGCAACTTCTTCCGTTGCCTTGCCCGTCTGCTTGGAGAGTTCAAGCAATGAAGCGGATTTTTCCGCAACGTTTGCCGACTGTTTCTTGACGTTTCCGATCAATTCACCGACGGCATCGATCATTTTATTGTAACCGAACGCGATTCTGTTAAATTCGCTGCCCTTCTGGTCCGGAGCAACAAGTCTTGCGGCAATCCTTTCCTTGAACGAATTTCCACCTTTGTCAACCTTGATTTCATCCAGGTTGCCGCTCTCCGCCTTCTTGAAGTACCAGAGCAGCGTTTCGGAAATCGCCTTGAATGCACCTGAAATGAACAGGGCGACAATGATGACGACAATGGCAACGACAACGGCAATTACTCCCGCCGTAATCATCATCGTATGACGTTCATTGTTCAGGTCACTTGCCATCACATATGCATAGGCCCAGTACTCGCTGCCAGCTTCGCCCTTGTTGAAGTAAATATCGGCAACCTTCGACTCACCGTCGACGTGCACGAAGCCCTTGCGCTTGTTCGAAGCCTTGATTGCCTTGTACATCTTGTCGTTGCTGAGATTGTTTCCGCGACTGTAATGACTGTCATCAATCGCACCTTTTGATGCAAGCGCAATGCCGTCATCGGAAACGAGCGTCACGCGACCGGTGTGCCCGATTCTGAGATTGTCCAGCGGACGTTCAAGCGCATTGAACGACACATCAGACGTCACCACGCGCGTCTTGCCGTCCTGGGCCTTGTAGGCATACGCAGCCGTGATGACGTACACTCCGCTTTCGGCATCCTTGTACGGCAGCGTCCAGATGACATTGCCCATGTCGGCAACGGCCTTTTGATACCACTCGCGAGTCGTCGGCTTGTATCCTGCCGGAAGCTTGTCAGAGCTTGCATAGTTGTCGTCCTGGTCGGCAACGGTCGTACTCAACAGAGCATCATTGGCGTTGCACGTCTTCTTCACTTCGCGTACAAGCTGCTGTCTGTCAAATTTCTTCGCTGTAAATTCAGGGTAGGTAGCCATTTTCTTCAGCATGGCTTCAGATGTCTTCTGCAGATGTTCCCGCTCTTCCTGAATGAGGTCAACGGCGCTTTCCTTCGAGAGATTGTTGCGTTCAATCAGAACGCCAGTCGTCGTGCTGATTGAACTGATCAGCATGACGACGATAGGCACGATACCTACGGCAACAAGGATACTGGCTATCCACTTGCCGAGTGACCGGTATTTTGCATATGATGTGTTGTTGTTCATAAATTATACGTCCTTTCAATAATATTTGGTACAACAATCCTTACAGACTTTATCGGACAAATAATTATGAAATTTTATGCAAGTAATATGAAAAAATATCGAACATAAAATGAACATCATCATTTCAATTACAAATTTCACTCTTTTTAAGCTAACGTACAGTTATGTATATACATAAAAGGCGACAGACGCCATGCGCCTGCCGCCTTCGCAGCTGCCGTTTCATTCCTTTTTCAATTTACCGTATGAATACTTCAACCAAAGCTTCTGTCTGAACTTACCAAAGCGCGTATTCAGTCTCAACTCAAATGTCCTCATCAAAATCCCTCCCAGCAAAAACCAGTGACAACAGATTTTGACTCATCAAAAGCAATGTCGTCCTGTCTCCCCCAAAAGCCAGGCAATCAATGCTTTACATCTGAATCATTGTAGGCCTACAAATATAATAACGAAACCGATCTATGAATCTGAACGCTTATTCAGAAAATTTCCAGCATCCTTGAGAAAGCTCACGACAATTGCGGACAGAATCAGGCTCAATGGAAATGCAGTGATGATGCTGATGCTCTGGAGGTTTTCAGTAAATTTATCAATCTCAGATATTAATCCTATACATTAGATGCAAAAAAACAGTGACACAGCATTGACAAATTATAAAATAATTTATATGATTATAACCAAGTCAACAAATTTGAAATAACGTTATATATTTATTATAAAAATCATTTAATATGTTAAAGAACAGGAGGAAAAACATGTACGATACAAATCTAACAAGAATTTCATTACCTTCCAAAAAATATTGCTACCTTTTGGGTGTAGCACAATGCGTGTTTACTTCCAACGTTAGCCTTGTCATAGAGAACATCTTAAAATTATCAAATGACAGCAATTGGTATAAGTTAATCGATAGCGAAGCAGGTACTATTAACAGAGAAGCTGACAAAACCATCTCAAAAGTCTCTGGTCCAGAAATACATGACAAATTCAAAAAAGTAATTTCCATGCGTAACCGAATTATCCATGGATTCCGTTGCACAGACAACAAAGGCAGACAAATTCTCGGAACTAAAGAAAAGGGTAGTGGAGTACAATTTTATGTAGATGAAAAATACCTACTTGACTTCATTAACTTGAATAATGAATTATACGATGCATTAGACGAATACCGCAACTCACACCAAGAAGGATACGAGAACAATATTAACAACGCAACAAAAAGTATGTGACTATCTCTATATCCTCTTCACACCATTGCCACCATAGAAGTCATCATACACCTTGCTTATCTCCTCCAGCACCTTGTCACTGGTATAGTTGATGGTTCTGCCATGATTTATTGCCCGTTGGAAATTGACTAGTTCATACTTGAAACCTTCGCCTTCGAGTTCATAGAAGAATCTCTTGTTTCTGTTCTGGTCCTCGTATCTTATCTCAAAATAGTCCGTCTTCCACCAAGGGGACGGAACATATACATAACCTTTGGTGCCGGAGATTATCATCTCTCCTTCGGACTTTACACCTTTTCCTACCTTGGCTGTAGCAACAGCATTACTGTAAACAAAGTCCATCCTGGTGAAAAGGTCAAAGTAACTGTCAGTTTTTCTGGTAATTATCCTCTTGTCAACATAATCTGTACCCAAGATCTGGAAAACGGGCAACAAAGCCGTCGCACCCCAGGCATCCATGGAGTTCCAGATATTGTTTGCAGCATACTCCGAAAGTTTCGAAATCTCATCAAGGCTTGTACAGGTCGTCTCAACAGAAAACACATCACCTATTTCACCACTCTTAACCATGAGTAGTAAACGGTAATATGCCGTCGAATAGGCTGTCTTTATACCCGACATTAAAACACAGTTATTCTGTCTGGCTGTTTCCAACAGTTTCTTCTGATGTTCTGAACCTATTGCCATCGGCAAATCACATAGGACATGTCTGCCGTGATTTAAGGCATAATCAATCTGTTCATACCTGTCTTTCACATCGGATTCAATAAAGACCGCATCAGATTTCTCAATCAACTCATTGAAGGAATAATCCGGTAGTTCTCCAAGCCGACTGTCATGTTCGGAACCACTGGTACCAACAATGTCAATCCCATTAATTGCAACAGCCTCATTGGAAACCTTCCACAAACGTTTAGCTTTGCCGACAAGGCCTAACTTAAGGTGATTATTTTTTGATCGTATTTGGGTGCTGGATATTCCCTTGGTCCTTTCCAAGTAGACGACTTTGCAAAATTCTGATAAATAATCAAATTTTCCTTGCCAATCAGAACCGATTGCAAAAATATCAACGCCGAAACGATTGATGTCATCAATCTTTTGACCCTCATATTCTTCAATAATGATCTGATCTGCCAAGCCTGTTTCTTTTACACCTTCTATCCGTTCCATCATTGATTGCTGAACGTTTATTTTGCCTCTGCGAGAATCAAAGTCATCGCTTGTGACGCCGACAATCAAATAATCCCCAAGTTCTTTGGCTCTTTTCAAGATGTTTAAATGACCTTGATGAAGCATGTCAAACGTTCCATACGTTATTACTTTTTTCAAAAAAACACCCTCTTGTCAATCGATCATTGATCAAATATGTCTCCAAAAGATATTTCGCTAGCATGGTTATGAGGATATCGTTCTTCTTCAGGCGGCATTTGCATATAGTCTTTGCCGTATGAAATGATCAACTGTTCTTTAAAATATTTTGTAGCCAAAAATTTATGTCCCTCAAATTCCAGCTCACATAAATCATCATATAATTTGTTGGGATACCCGAAAAACGCATTATCCTCAATCCCCCATGTATAGATTCTTGACAGTTCCGTATCCTTTGCATTGTATTTCTTTTGAATTCTGTCCAGCCTGTCAAACAACCTGTCTTTAGGAATCAGATCCATCATTCTGTAAAACAACCTTTTAAACCAATTATATGAAGTATATTTAAATATTTTCGAATTGAGCGCGTTTCTGATAACATACAGTTCAAACTTATTCAATAACCTTCCTATAGTGCCATCAGGAATATTGTCATATATGAACAGATCCATAAAAATACCGTCACGTTGCTTTATATGACCTTGACCTTTTCTCCTGAATACAGTATTTTTTCTTCTTAATTTACCATACCCAAACAGGTAATTCGGATCAGTTCGATGCTCTTGAAAAAAGAATCTTGAAGTATCCAAATCCTTTTTGCATGCTTCAAAAAATTTCTCATACTCATCTCGCTTAAAAACAACGTCGCAATCATCATCCCATGGAATAAATCCACCGTTTCTTACGGCTCCTAAAAGCGTTCCGTACATGATTGAATATTTGATATTATTTTTTCGACAAATTCGATCAACCTCAATTAACATCTCCAATTCAACCTTCTGTAATTTTTCCAATAAGTCTTTGGTGATTTCAAAACTTTTTGCCATCATTTTTCATCCTCTTGGCACAGCTTCTCCAGCATGTAGTTGTTTATTTTGAATCCGCTATTCTCTAAATCAAGATGTTTTCCATATTTCAATTCATCATTGCCAGCGATAATGTCAACAATATTCTCAAGGGAATAATCAGGTTCACTGACAACGTTGCTTTCTTTTAACTCATTTAAAAGATTTTCTGCACCACGCTCAGAAACAAAATTTGTCAATTTAGGAGCATCTTCCAAAATAATCTTTCCGGTATACTTATAAAGTTCAGTCATGCTTGAAGTTTTGTAACCATAGTACATATCGGACCAAAACATCGCATAGTGCATGCTTGGATTAGCATCAAGCACCCCATAGTCTCCATTTACGAATTCATTCATTATCTCATTGTACTCATTAACCAGATTAGGTAACATGGATGTCAAAGTCTGCTTCATCAAAGGGTGCGGTCTCCAAATAACAAAAGCTTTTTCGCTGTTCTCTTTAAAAAAGGCCAATGTCTCTTTAACTTTATCAAAGGTTCTGGATTCAAAAATCTCATCTAATGTCGTATTGTATACAACGTTCACTCGTGATTTGATTACTTTCCCTTTCCAATCATCCGGCATCGACACATTGTCCTTGCTTAATGAAAGAACTTTGTCTACTTCAGGACTTCCCAGATTAACCAGTTTCTTTTCCATAGCTTTTCTGACCACGATAGTTTCCAACCCTAAAATGGTTGCATATTCAGGCGATGCTTCTATGCACCTCTTGACTGCATCATCTGAACTCTGTACGGTATAGTCCGCATAGTACATTGCCGATTTAAACGATGCCGAAGATACGCCGTCAACCCACTTGTAATAAGGAACATAGACCAGTTTTTCGCAATATTTCTTTAAATTCCAGGAATAATATCTGCTGTCGACTCTCGTAACCAAATTGGTATTATCATACGGATTGTGAATATAAATTATATCCGGAAGATCATTTTCCAAATCATATTCTTCATCGTTGATCGTATTGACATATTCTGGAAATAAATCTCGTTCATTTATTTTATTTTTTTTATCCTGATTGCTATCTAGCTCGTAATATGTGATTGGTACAACCAATGTCTCACAACGCTCATCTTTATTCGCAGCCATCCAGATGCTTTCCAAAGAATCCCACATCGAAGCTTTATAAGGCATAAAAACAACTTTATAAATAACACTCCCAGAAATCAATTCTTTCAATCTCTTCGAAATTTCCGCAGCATCTTCAAGATTGATCTTGCTTACCGACTCTTTAAACTTGTTCAATAATTCAAGATATTCTTTGTTCTCAACGCCGTCTGCGCATTCTTCCAAAACAGCCAGATTATCGCTGCACAACTTGTTGATTTTTGCTGAAATGTAACTGCTTCCTTTGAAATTTTGAAACATCTTCAAGCTGGATAATATATCGTCCACGCATTTTATCAATTTCTCTGACGTTTTTTTTCTCATACAAAAGCCTCCCCTGATCTGCGTTTAAATCAAACCGCGTCCTTGCATGTCTTTAAATGCATCAATAAGTTTGTCGTTATCTTTAAATGTTAAGCACCCGATATGTCCAACACGAAAGACTTTTTCTGAAAGTTCACCGCCATTTGGGCAAACCCAAATTCCGTATTCATTCTTAAGTCGTTTGAAAATGTCGTACGCTGAAACATTTAAAGGATGGAGCGGAGTAACCGCATTTGAAAGCGATTTTGAAGTAATTTCAAAAGGCAAACATTCGATTTTTTCTCTAAAATCTTTTGCAATTGCCGCCGTATGAATAATTTCCTGATCCACGCCGCCGTTTTTTTCGATTTGCTTTAATCTATCATTGATTTGCAATAAAATTCCAACCGCAGGAGTAAACGGTGTTTGACCTCGTTCACCATTTTTAAGAGCTGATTTTAAATCAAAATACATGCTTTCAACTTCTTTTGAGTAAACACGTTCCACTGCTTGTGGACTTAAAACGATCATTGACACTCCAGGAGGGCATGCGAGGGCTTTTTGTGAACCAGTTATCATGACTTGAACATTTAGTTTATCCATGTCAAATTCGTCGCATAGAAACGAGCTGATTGAATCAACGACTAAAAACAAGTTGTTTCGTTTGCAAAAAGCACTGATAACATCAATATCGTACAATACTCCCTTTGATGTTTCATCCAAATTGACCAAAAATCCGGTAAAACCTTTGTTATCAAAACTTAAAAGCTGTTCTTCCGTTACGCTGTACCCTTCTTTCGGAATGACAGTTTCATACGGAATATGATGAATCTCGCACAATTGAACGAAACGATGACCAAAACTTCCCCCATCAACGATCAACACTTTATCATGCCCATCAAAAACATTCATCACTGCCGCTTCCATTGCAGCGGTTCCTGAACCAGTAATGAAAACCGTCCGTGAATCGGTTGGCGCTTTAGCAAATTTACTCATTAGTTTTTCGTTCTCAAACATAATTTCTGAAAATTCTGACGTTCTAAAATATGGAATTTGCTGTCCGCCTATTTCCAAAATTTCTTTGCTACTCATTACTGGTCCGACCGTAAAATTAAGCATACGAAATCCCTCCTAAAACTATTGAATAATCTCATCTTCATCTTGAAACTTTATTTTGCAAAACGGTGCGTGCGGCTGGCGCTCATCTTCAGGAGGAAGCTGCATATAATCTTCGTATATGTACCTCAACACATCATCATATTTTTTCGGAACATAGAAATCATGTCCCTCAAAAGTCATCAAAGTTCGATCTAAGAACCATTCCTTAGGCATGCCATACCTTTCTTTCAATGGCAATTTGCGCTTTCTTTTATACAATTTCCCCATTGCGGGAAACAGCAAGCATCTGACTTTGTTATTCGTTTTATTATTGCTTTTGTTGGTATATTTGGTGATTCGCTTATACACGTATGACATCGGTATTTTTGACAACAACTCATAAATTACTTTTGCAAAGCCCTTTGAATTGTATTTTCCTACTTCTGAATACAATGTCTTTCTCATAACAAAACAATCAAAATCTTGCATCATCTGACCGACAATATTCTCGGGGACATCATCCATCGGAAAAATATCGACAAATATTCCGGTTTTGCACTTTATTCGTTCCTGACCTTCCCTTACAAATACGGTATTGCTTCTGCGTAATTTACCGTACTCCCAACGATATTCCGGATCAGTTTCATGATTTTGGAAATAGCATATCTCAGGATTGAGTTCACTAGAAACCTTTTTAAATTTTTCATAATCTTCACGCAATATTCCTATGTCCGCATCATCATCCCAAGGAATAAAGCCCTTATGCCGAACCGCTCCCAAAAGCGTTCCCGTAAAAATAACGTAATTTATATCATGTTTCCGACACACTCTGTCAAAATCAATCAACATGTCAAGTTGAACCAACTGCATCTTTCTAAATTGTTTTGAAGTTAATTCTTTTGCTGACATCTTAATTCACCCTTATCAGATAATTTCTCCATTAATGCATACCCTTCGAAAAGCTTGATATCCTCTTTCGTAGTAATTTTGATATTCGTTTGATCTCCGTAAGCATAATTAACGTTATCCCCCAAAGCATACATCAGACTTGTAGTATGAGGTTCAGTCTTATCAACGATTCCCTTATCTTCCGCTCTTTGATAGATATCCAAAAGATATTCGAATCTGAACCCTTGCGGACACGCAATTTGAATGTACTTATCGCGATCGACAAATCTTTGTGACATATCCTCTGAGTCACGACTTCCAAGCAATTGGTAGCATGGAGTGGCAGTTACCGCACTCCCTTTTTCCTTGGTCATTTCAATTACGGCAGAAACTATCTTTTGGCTCGTAAATGGCGCACCGCCATATTGAATATATATGTTATCGTTTAATGAAATTTCTCCACCGTTAACCATCATTTCAAGATGCTTGATCCCGTTCATAACGGAATATTGGAAAGTTTCTCCGCCTTCAACTATCCACTTGACCTTGCTGATGTTGTTTTCTTTTACCATATTTTTGCAATAGTCGATCCAATCACGATGGCAAACTATCTCAATTGCATCAATCTCTTGATTTTTTTGAAAAATATCACAAGTATACGCTAAAATAGGTCTTCCCAAAACTTCAACAAATTGTTTCGGCCGATCCAATCCTGTTCTTGACCCAACTCCGCCAGCAAGTATAATTACAATGTTTTTAGCCATAATACCACCTTATGCTATTCATAGTTTTCAAGCGCAACGTCTATAAATCTTACCAAATTTCTATACGATGGAAGGAAGAAGAAACTGTCATCTTCCCCGACGCTGCCCTTGTACAATCCCCAACAGAACCAATAGTAAGCACTGATCGGTATGTATGCATAATAGAATCTTCTTTCTTTTTCCGTTAGGTCATGGCCAACATATGCCTTGATATACCGTTCAATCTGTTCATCGTTAAAATCATAGCGACAGATAATGCTGCCTATGTCATTAGCAGCATAATTCAATCCAGCATATTCCCAATCTACCAGGTAAACCTTGCCATCACTGTCATAAATGAAATTCGGCTCATATACATCGTTATGACACAACACAAGTTTATAATCCATCTTAACGGCATCATCTTTGATATGCTTATAGAGACGTTCGACTTTTTCAATCAAGTCAGAAAACTCTCTTTTTAAATTTCCTTTTGTCAACGATGCTATTTCAAGCAACTTATTGCCTTCGACAACGTTATCAAAAATTTTGACATCATCTTTAACATCAACATCAATATTGTGAATTCTGTGAAGATAACCCATAATTGTTTCAAGCTGCTCATCAGAACTTTCCAGGTCGCAATTTTGGGCATCAGTAATATAATGAGAAATTTTCCAGCCTGACAGATCCATCTTGATTACCGAATTATCAATTCCTAGTTCTTTTGCTTTGTTTTGTGCAAACAATTCCGTTTTTCGATTTATCAGATTGCCGGATGTTCCGCCAGGATGGCGATAAACGTACTTTTTTTGACAGCATTCAAATGAAAAAGAAACGTTGGTCAACCCTGCATTGATCACGTTTATATCTGTAATATCATTTGGCGAACATTGCAATGTTTGACAAATGTTTGAGATTATATCTGAATCAATGTTCATTAAGAATTCAGAATCAAACTTCCTTAATGCATCGATATCTTCAAATTCATATATATCATCAGGAGCGTACTCTTTCATGAAAAAAGTCAGATTGTGTAAATGTTTCGCATAAAATTCTTCCCAAAAAAGGTCGGATACGCCAAAATCGTTTATCTCGTTTTCAATAAATTTTCTGAATAAGGCAGAAAAGCCTTCATTCATATAGGCATGTCCCACCATTGCCATTTTGTCGCTTCCGCCGACATCGACTCCTGTTATAACCTTGGCATCCGAATAATCAATTGCAAATTCTCTAAATTTTCCAGGAATATACATGCATGCTCGATACGATAGATTGCCCGGATTATCATCAAGATAAGGATTCTTTGAGAAATAATGATCAGCACAGCATACGTAAGTGTTGCCTAAATGCTTTCTGGCAACATACAAGCTGTAAAGATTTCCTTTTTTTCCAAATTGATTGTTAATCAGAAGCTTAACCCCATATTTTTGTTCAAGATAGAAGAACTTTTCCTTCATGTATCCGACAACTACATATATTTCATTGATTCCTGCTTCATGCAGCTGTTCAATTTGTCGTTCAATTAAAACATCACCTTTGACACAAAATAGTCCTTTAGGCTTTTCATAGGTGAATGGTGCAAATCTATCCGATTTACCGGCCGCTAATATAATCGCATTTTTAACCAAATCAGTTCCTCCTAATTTTATTTATACAAAATCTGCTAATCACCAACGAACCTTCTCGGCTCATAATCGCTAAGCAGCATTTCTTCGACAGTATGACTCTCCCTTTCAAACGCTCAAGAAGCTTGAGCAGCAACATCAAATCAAGCAGTTTATCGTTGGGCTTTTCCATCACGATGTAATCGAAGCGAGCATTCGGAAAACACTTGTCAAAGTCTTTATCCCAATCGGAAACAAACCGCCTTTTTTGGGAAATCGCTTCAAGGTCGCGCTCATATGCTTCTTCGTTTAAGCTGTAGATATTTTTCAAAATATTTTTTGATTCTTATCTAATGCAATCCTGAATCGCTAACAAGTTGACTCCGAATCCGCTGTCGATTCCTAAAATATCGACTCTTTTTTCTTGTTCTTAAAGTCCAGCTCGGACATAAGATCTTGGGCAACCATCAAAAGAAATGTCATCAAGACATTTTTCACTTTCTATTGCTGTCTTCTTTTTCATAACAACCACCATCACTATCCATACGATTGCTAATTCATTTTCATCTTAGCAGCCTTAATCGCAAAATCATATATCTTCTTGCCATCCGTCTGATTTATATCGTATTCCACTTCATCCCTCTGATATTTCATGGAAAAATCAATCAGATTCCCCAATCCGTAGTCTTTTTCTCTGATTACTTGACCCTTAGAAACCTTTGCTTTCAGACCTTCTTCGTCATATATTCCGTCAGACTCAAAATTAGTCTTCTCACCGATTTCAAGCATGATGGTCGGCTTTGTTGTGACTCGATAAAGTTCAATCATGCTGCCATATTTCCCCATGAAAGCATCCGACCATGCCATTGCCGTATGCATGTCGTCCGTATCATCAAAGATGCAATTCTCAGTTTTTTTGCAACGCTCAACCAATTTAATATATATCGGAATCAGCTCTGAATACATGTTTCTGAGCGTTGACTCGATAAGTGGATGCGGACGCCAGATTAATGAAAGATCATCACGCTTTTCAAAGAAATCGATAACGTCTCCAATTTTATCCAACATCTTTTCTCTTTTTTTAATCAACATTTCAAGAGTTGTATCTAACAATACTGTAAATTTTTTATTGCCCGATTCATCAAACAATTTTTCTTCCCAATCATCCCTCAACGGATATTCAGATTTTGCCAGACTTCTTATCTTGTCATATTTAGGATTGCCCAACACCACAAACTTATTGCCGTTGTCATAAAAAGCAATCAAATCATTGAGATCATCGTCAGATTTTTTGTAATCGCTCAAGATTTGCTCAAATTGTTTTTTATACCATTCCGACTGCATTATCACATAATCTGCATAAAACTCAGCTCCACCCATGGTGACCATAACTTCCTTGTCTTCCGTATAAGATACGTAATACGGCACATAAATCACGACTCGATCTTTGCACACCAATTTGTTTGTATAATATTTTGGATGAATGCTTGTTACCCGATTATTTCCATCATACGGATTATGGATAAAAATAACATCTGGATCTATTTCATCAACCTGATTGTCTTGCCATGAAATGATTCCGACGTCATCCGGATACGATTCCGATTCATCATGCATTTCGGTCAAATTGCCTTCTTGATCTTTATCATAGTATGGAATAGGCATCACATAGGCTTCACAATTTTCGTCTTCTTTGGCTGCTTCAAAGATGCTTGCAAAAGAATCCCACATGGAATACTTATATGGCAAAAACAAAATGCGATAAGTTTCGTTTTCCTCTTGAATTTGCTGAAAAAATACGTCAAGCGCTTTTTTGATTAAGTCCGCATCATACTCCGGTGAATTAATCAATTTCTTGTATTCTCCCAATGCTTCATGTTGTTCAGGTGAACAGTCGGCTATGTCAATCTCATCAATCAATTTGTTACATTCACACAAAATTTTATTAAACAAATACTTGCTTGAGCCTCTGTATTTTTCCAAAGTTTTGTTGTATTCAACCAGTTTATCAACTGTTTTGAGTATTTTCTGCTTATCTTTTGCTCTCATAACTATTCATCACTCTGTTTATACAAAATCTGCCAGTCTCCCACAACTTTTCTCGGCTCATAATCACTGAGCGGCATTTCCTCTGCCGTATGAATTGCCAGGGAACCGCCATCTTTTAAACGCTCAAGCAGCTTGAGCAACAACATTAAATCAAGCAATTTATCGTTGGTCTTTTCCATCACGATATAATCAAACCGAGCATTCGGGAAACATTTGTCAAAGTCTTTATCCCAATCAGAGATGAATCGACTCTTTTTGGCAATTGTCTCAAGATCGCGCTCATAGGCTTCTTCTTCATTGAGACTATAGATATTTGTCCGAAGATTTTTTGAGTCTGCTCTGACGCGATCTTGAATCGCTAACAGATTGATTCCGAAGCTGCTGTTGATTCCTAAAATATCGACTCTTTTTTCTTTATTTTTAAAATCAAGTCCAGACAGCAAATCTTGATCAACGTCTTGTTCAAGCATCGGGTTGATCCCCATGATTCGCTCAAATTGCTTGATTCCTTCCAAAACGATATCTTCGTCCTTTTCTTTATGAACTCTGCACGCCAAAGAATCCCCAGCTTCATACAGAAGTTTCCCGTTTCTTCGACCAATCAAAGACATTGCCTTGCTTGAAAATTCCGTATATCGTTTTGCCATAAACGGGAAATATGCTCCAAGCATCGTCGGCATCAAGATTTCGTTTGATGGGGCTAAAACAACGTCCGTGTTCAATTCTGATTTTTGATGCCACAGATACTCATTGCTTTCGGTATCATCAAGTTTGTCTTCTTCAACGAATGCAGGACAGACGGCACCGATTTTTTTATCCGACGTCAAGCATTTCATCATGTTGGAAACTGCCGTTTTCGACAAAATATTTTCTGTCGTCAAAAACAAGACGTCTTTGCCTTCAACCAGCTGATATATTACGCTCGGGGCGTTTGTTCGATGCTTGTAATTAATGACCTTGACATTCTTATCCGCAAGATCATCGAAATACTTTGCAACTTTTTCCCCTGCACCGTCATTGAACAAAACGTATTCGCATCTCAATTCTTCAGGAACTGCGTCATTTAAGGATTTTAGGCATTTTTCAACTTGTTCGACATCGGTATTTGCCATCACTGCAACAGACAAATCATAACGATAGCGACCTTTATCCGTTTCTGGTGCAGGATAAAACTCTTTCATCTGATTGTTGTAATATTCAAACATTGCGTCAGGATCAGGGAAGCATCCGCCCCAAAACAACAAATCAACGTATGCTTCACCGATTTCAGGAATCAGTTCATTTTTGATTATTCCAAGTTTTCTCTTTTTTTCGCTGATTCCATCGAGTTTTTCCAACGTGTCCAAAGCGTTGTCAACTAACAGATTACACTTTAGTGCTGGTTCTTCGACAACCAAGCCGGTGACGTTTCCCTTGATTCCAATCAACAGCGCCTGCATCGTTTTAACGAAATCATCTAACCCTTCGTTATCATTTAAAACCATCGAATAAAGCTCATAAGCTGCTTCGTTCAATGTCTCGATGCTTTCTAACAGCTTTTTCCCCATATCTTTGTCTTTGATCATTTGATTTCCTCCATAACGTCAGTTTGAGTTAACTATATTGTCTGATAAAATTGTTAATTTTCTAATTCCTGTTTATGTAAAACTCTTAACCATTTTATGTAAATTAAATCATTAAGAATTCAAACATGATCTAAACAAAAGACGGAAGAAAAAATCTTCCGCCCTTCTCTTATTTAGTAATCTGCTTCCAAGCATCGAGCAGCTCGTTCAACATCGTCAACGCAATTTCAAGATGATTTTTGTCTTTATGAATGTTAGCCTGAATCAATTCCTGCTCAACAACATCATATGTTGAAATCAGCTGTTGCGGAATGTCACCTTCAATATCTTTATTAACGCTGAACTTTAATTCATCCACAATGTCTTGTGCATGAACGATTTCATTGTTTGCTGCTTCGATTTTTTTATCCTCGATTGCCATCTCAGCTTTCTTGATGCTTTTGATTGCACCCTCAATCAGCATTTCGATCAGCTTATTAGGAGAAGCACTCATCACCTGATTTCTCAGATAATCATTCTTATGACTAGCGTAAGGATTTGCCATCTCTTCCTCCTTGTTTAATAGTAAAGTTCAATTCTTGAAGAAAGTTCTTTATCGTCAACGTAACCTTTTGCCAACTTTTCTGCTTGGGTTAATCTTCCGATTTCACGCGATACGTCAACTTTTTGATCTTCAGTCCAAATCATTAATTCCTGATATTTGGCATTAATTTTGTCAACTAATTGAGCTTCGTCGGAACTTAATGCAGAAAAATCAAGTGCCTCTCTTCCTTCAAGAAGCTTTGCGTTCTTTTGAATAACGTCTTCGATTGAAGAAAGCTTCTTGTCGCATTCGTCAAGATTGCTAAGAACCTCTCTAAGAAAAGCCGTCGTTTCTTTTTTATCCGCCATAAATCAACACCCTCTGACTGACTAACTATTGCTTGATGAGTTTTGAGACTGGAAGCATGAGAACTGTGACTGCAAATTACCGATTGCCGTATCCAGATTGGTAAACATCGTGACGTAGCGTGCACGCTTTGTTGCAATCTGTTCCGTGATTCGTTCAATCTGCTTGTTGTAATCGGTGATTTCGCTTTGATACGAGGACTTGCGTAGCGAAATGACGCCTTCGCTGCCTGATTTGGTTGAAGTATAACGATCAAGAATCGCTTTGAAATCAGCCGTATAACCTGTCCCTGTCTTTTCTGTGGAATATTTATTAGAAGTATCCTTGAAGAAGAAGTCTTTAACCGAATTAGGATCTTTTGCAAGCTGTGCCTTGAATTTCGTTTCATCAAGCGAAAGCGTGCCGTTACGATCAACACTCAGTCCAAGCGTTGATGCACTGACGCCATTTACTGACTTGCCGCCTAAAACCGTGCTTTGCAACTTCGATTGCAACGAAATCAAGGTCGAATCTCCAGCCAAAGCACCGGTCGTATTGTCAGATTTGGAAGGATCGCCGACATCCATCTTTTCGCTGAGAAAACTCATGACGCTATTGTACTGGTTGACGAAATCCTTGACTGCGGAAAGTTCCTTGTCCGTATCGTTCGTTAATCCGAGCGTAATCGTTTTAGAAGCATCAGCTTTCTTGAAATTAAGCGTAACTCCGTCAACAACGTCCGTTGGCGTATTGCTGTTTCGCTCCATTTCGATGCCGTCAAGCGTAAATTTGCTGCTTTGACCTCTTGTTGTCTGCGAATTTGCAAAACCAAGGCTGTCTTTCAGGTCGCCGCCGATCGTCAATGTTCTGTCGCCCATTTCTTCTGATGAGACGACAAGCTGATTGTTGACGATCGTTGCTTTAAGGCCTGCGCCCTTTGTTCCTGTGGAATCTGAAGGATCTTTGGCATTATTGATGGCGTTTGCGATGTCTTTTAAAGAATCCGTTGCCTTGACGTCAATTTCGACCGTCAATGCCGTATCGCTGCCGTCGGTTGCGCCATTCGTAATCGTCAGCTTGCCGCTATAACCTAACGCATCTTTAGTCGAAATTTTAGTCGTCCCATCTGCCTTTGAAACAACGCCGCCCGTAATCTTGCTTGCAGTTGCAAGTTGCTTAACAACAAGGTCGTATGAACCTTCCATTGAATCTGAAGTTCCTGAAATAGTTGCTATCGTATCATCACTTGATGTAACCTTTTTCGTTTGATAAGTAGCTTCATCCTGCAAAACATCAAGCTTGCTTGTTAAATTGCTTAAACGCGTACTGATGTCGGTCCATGCCTGAGACTTGGTATTAATCTTGTCAATCTTATTTTGAATAACGGTCTTTCTGAGTTCGTCTGACTGAAGCAGTTGATCGATCGTATCAGAAGTAATGCCGGTATATTGACCCATATAGCTTGAAGAACTAACGGATCCTGCCGTTGTAGAAGTTGTAATGCTACTCATGATGTTCACTATCCTTTCTTATCTACTGCAATTCCCATTTCATCCCAAATTCTGCCAATCATGTCAAGCATCTTTTTGGAAGGAATCTCTTTGACGACTTTTTTAGTTGTCTTGTCTACCATTTCAACGTAAATTCGATGCGTTCTTTGATGCATCTTGAACTCCAGATTGATATTTTTATTCGTCAATCTGTCATTTATTTTTTTAAGTTCTTCGCTGATCTGTTCTTTGAACAAATCCATTTCCTCATCCAGCTCCATGTCATCGGAACCGTCTGATTGAACGTTTTGACCTCGTTGTTTTTGATTAGACGTCTCATAGCCGTTCAAATGTTCTTGATCGCGACTGACGTTTGTTTTGATTGAATTCTCAGCCGGATTATAGACATTGGTATTTATTTTTTGAACCCGATTAACCCCAGACATCGGCTGGAGCGGCTGAATTCCTTGCGTTCCATCTAAGTTCATAGCCTTACCCTCTTTCAACATAACATAATCAGTGTCGGACATGATGAATCCTTTTACTACTCTTTTATATCGACAAAAAGTAAGGGCTTTTTAATGCTTAATTTCTTAAATTTTCACAAAAACAACAAAAAACAACCGAGAAAAGTTTACATAATTGTGTTTTACGCCTGACATAATTTCTCAAGCGTCGCAAGATCCGGATCGGATGGCGTTATTTGTTTCAGTTCATTCAGCAGACTGGCAGCAACTTCATTTTGCCCTTGAGAAATCAATGCTATAATCTGTGATTTGACCTGATTGCCGAGTCTTGCCATTTCATCATCCACTTTAATCTGTTTTCGTTGATCAAGTTCACTTTCTTGAATAATTCGCCTGATCAATGTTTCAGCTTCATTGAAAACATCGAGGGACTGTTGAAGATATGCCAAACATTCCTTTAATTCGCCCGATTTTTTAAGATTCAGCGCCTTGCCGAACAAAACGGCAAATCTGATTTCCTTAGGAAGAAGCACCGATGCTGAATCACAAAGTTCCGTCAAATAAATGCTCTTGGCATATTCAATCATATTACGGCAATATTTTTCGCTTTCCTCCAAAACTTTATTCAAAGGCATTGTCCCTTGGAAGATATAACGTTTCCTCAAAGAAGCCAAAAGATAGTTTCTTTGAACTGAGGATTGCCAAACGTTTTCAATTTCAGCTGCAAACAACGGAATTCGATCAAGATGATTTTCTTCCTTGGCAACGATTGCACTGACTGATTTTTCGACATCCTCAAACGATACTTTTTCAACGTACTTTTGCGGAGAAATTCCATTCCTGATACAAATTCTGACAAGATCTTCGTTCGGATATGCAAATGTCGTTTCATCTCCCAACGAACGTTCCAACTCGTCTTCTGAAACTTTTTTTCTAGCGTGCTGCTTAATCCAAAGAGAATCACTTGCAACATCATCAATAAATTCGATCAACTGATCAAATTTTTCCTGAGCCGTATCGGATTCAATTCCGATATCGACTCGATCAAGCTGCTCAAAGAATTCTTCGCTCATAATTTCGTCATGCATAAAAGTATCACATAAAAATTTTACCGTTTCCTTATCTTCTTCATTGATGGACTGCTTCAAGCTTAAGGCTAAAACCTCGCTTCTTTTGGATAAAAAAATATGCCAAGGAACATCAAAAATCATTTTCTTGATATCATCATATGAATCTTGACTTTCTTTCAAGCAAAGATTGAAATACATTGTTGTTATTTTATACACATTTGCCTTATTTATATCGTTTGAAAAGAAGTATGATACTTCCTTTTCATCTCGATTTACATAGTACTTTACTGCATCAAAATAGATATGAATCCAATCACTCGTTTTTTTGATCCCAATGTCGTCCAAATCACGGCTAAGCTCAAATATGGCAGCTATCCCTCTAAAGAAAGGATTTTTGACATGTTTCAAAAACTCGTCAACATTTTCATCAAGCTTAGCCCACATTTTCAAACGGGCATATGACTTCATTCGATAAAGAAAGATTTCAATCCAATCTTGATTGTTCCAATCTGATAATTCAAGTTTTCTAAGTTCAAAAATTGCTTTTTCGGACAAATCAAGCGTTTCATCTGCATCGTTCCCTACCCCTGCAATCTGTTGAAGCCATAAATGAAGATTGTCAGGGTGCTTTTCGAGTTCAGCATCCATAATTTTACGATTACGGCCGATTTTTTTATCGCTTAGTTTGCCGATATATCCGACGTGATGCACAAAAGTTCCCTTAAGATCATATTCATTTCTATAGACAACTCCCTTGAGTATTTCATGAACGGGATTTACAAACTTTGCTTCCGGAGTCAATGCGGTTATTCTTGAAAATCCGTTGCTTTCATAGTCCATCTGCGTTGCTGAAGTATAACTGTGTTCCATCATTGAAACACGATCATAATTTTCGTAAAGCTCAGGCTTGGAGAAAAAATCGATCAGCGGACCTGCATCATCAAACCATTCATCGTCATCCAGATAAATCAGCCACTTTCCACGTGCTTCTTTAAGGCCGGCATTTCTTGCCGCCGCAAAGTCGTCACACCATTCAAAATGAACGATCTTATCGGCATATTTTCTTGCAACGTCAATTGATCCATCTGATTTTTCATCACCAACCGTATCAACCGCAATAAATTCACTTGGAATCTGTTCCAAAAGCGGTCTAAATGACTCAAAACATTTTTCAACCGTATCGATTCGGTTCGAAACCAGCATCGAAATCGTTACCAGACATTCTGTCGTATTTACTCTGGAAAAAAACTTTTTCTTAGGTAATTCTTCAACCCATGTCTCCAAACTAATCACCTCTTCTCTTACTGTATCGAAAAAAAGCTGATAACCTTAAAGAAGGATATCAGCTTTTTCTAAGTTATTTCAAACTATTTTCAATTTTAGCCTTGAAGAAGGTTAAGCACTGAGCTTGGCATTGCGTTTGCTTGCGCAAGCATTGATGTTGCTGCTTGAGAAAGAATGTTGCTCTTCGTGAACGTCATCATTTCTTCAGCCATGTCAACGTCACGAATACGTGAGTTGGCATCTGACAAGTTTTCGTTCGTTGCCGTCAAGTTGTTGATCGTGTGTTCCAAACGGTTTTGAACGGCACCAAGATCTGCACGTTGATCAGAAACTTTAGCAATTGCAGCATCGATACTCTTGATCATCGCACCAGCATTTGTGCCAGCAGCATTAAGACTGAATTTAGCATCCGTAGACACGAGAAGAGATGTGCCGTCCATTGCAGTAATTGCAACGCTCAAAGTTTGACCGGCATTGGCACCGATTTGGAAAGTGAATGTAGATGCAGCACCTTTCTTTTGTGAGAACAACTTCTGTGTGTTGAATTCGGTCGTGCTGGAAATGCGCGTAAGTTCTTGGTGAAGAGCCTTCAATTCCTTGTTGATGGATCCGCGATCCGATGACGTCAGTGTACCGTTAGAACCTTGAACCGCCAAGTCGCGCATACGTTCGAGAATGCTGTGAGTTTCGTTCAAAGCACCTTCAGCTGTTTGTACCAAAGAGATGCCGTCTTGGGCATTACGCTTTGCCTGTGTCAAGCCGCCGATTTGTGACTTCATCTTTTCTGAAATTGCCAAACCTGCAGCGTCATCGCCGGCCTTGTTGATACGCAAACCGGATGAAAGCTTTGCCAATGAGTTTGATTTTGCGGTATTTGCAGCTGTCAAACGGCTGTATGTGTTCATAGCTGCGACGTTTGTGTTAATACGCATGTTAAATTCCTCCATTTCTCTTGTATCATTAACTGATTACATGATTATATATCGTCAGCATCTCAGATCTTTTAAGCTTTTTCTTAAAATTTTTCGCAAAAAAACTGCCGTCCAAAACGGACGGCGGCTTTAGCGTAATCAGTTAATAACATTCATGCCTGATCAAAACGAAGCTTCGCGCTTGAACCGACGTCTGAACCAACGCATGATCAAAGAGGATTCTTTCATAAGCATCTTATATTCGAAAGATGAGGTGTCAGGATCTTCAATCCCGGATTCGCGGAGCAGATCCAAGACGACAGGTCGGCTGTCGCCGGCAGTCAAAACAATGTCCAGACGACTGAGACGCTTTTCTTCATCATGTTCTTCGACCAAGCGATAATTGAAGTTTTCCTTATTATCTGCAATTACGGAGAAGAAAGCAGCATCTTCCCGTTCTGCTCCGAAGATTGAAACGGCTGGCTGCGAGATGAAGTAATAACGCCCGAAGCATAAATCGCATGCTTGCGCCAGAACGCTCTCCTTAACTTTTGTACCCGTTTTCATACCTTTGACCTCATTTTCTTTTGATGATTATCGAGCAGAGACCCCCATCGCTGCTCATCTGATATTTTACATAATTTGATTAAAAATTTCCAGTATTTTTTCACATTTCATTCTAGTTTTTATCAAATATTTCACAAGCCATCCGTCTGATGCTGTTGCGCGCACGATAAACTTTGGTGTGCGTCTGTTTCAGATGCCGTGAAATCTCCATTTCGGTGTATCCTTTCAATTTATATCCAAGATATTCGCGTTCAAACTCGTTGCATCTTTTGAATAGTTCGCTTAACTGATCCTTGATGGTGACCAGCGTTTCAGCATCGACGTCATTGTCCGGAAGCTTGGCAAAGTAATCATTGGACGTTTCATCGACGACATCCGTTCTGTGTTCTTCTTCACGCTTTTTTCTTCTCAATTCGTCCAAAATCCCCCATTTTATCTTTTGATACAAATATGCGTTGATCCTGTTTTCTTCTGCGTCAGGATCCCTGTTCATTAATTCGACGTAGCCTTTGACGAACAAAATCATCCCCAACACGACGTAATCATCATAGCTGCTTGAATACCTGCTTATGCCGAAGCGTTTGATGATTCCGTAGATCATCCCTTCATGATTTTTTTCTTTCATATATTCGACTGCCTCTTCTTCATGTTCTTCCATGGACATCCCCCCGTTTTTCAAGATAGTTGTTATTTTAAGGGACTCTTTGATCTGAATAAACCTGTAATCTCATTTTGGATTATCTTTCAAACAAGCTGTTTTGAACCGAAAACGGTTGTCATTCGTGTTAAAAGGAGGACTTTAGTCCACTTTGCTTGAAACGCGCTAAAAACTAATATTACATTTATGTTAAAATAAAGAAAAAACTTGATTTAATTTAAATTACATTTTAAACTGAAATTGTTCTTTTTCAAAAGAACGCCAAAATTTAACTGTTATCGGGGGAATTATATGAACAAAAAACAGGAATCAAACTGCGCTTGTTGTCAGGTAGTTGATTTTTCAAAAGACGGATTCAAGCATTTGATGCGACATGCCGTGTTTGAAAGAGAAGCAAGGATCGATATTTGCAAAACCAATCTGATCCTGAATTTCAGGCCAAATGAGGGTGAATACCCTGAATTTGCCAGGATCAATGCCATGCTTGTTGAAGCTGACCGCGTGATCGTTACTCAAAAACAGACCAAGCGCCTGATCAACGAGTTGATTGAAACGCAGGGAATCGGACTTTTTGTCGACCGTGCCTGCCTTGGGCTTAGGCAAAAAAAGCGCATCGCTCCTTTGAGCTACGTGTGGGGGGAAATCGAGCTTATGCCGCTTGGCGGAACGTACCGTCATTCAACGAACTGGATCATGCTGAACAAGGTCAAACTCGACCTGCGTTCCGGGGAAAAAACGATGGCCGTCACGTTTTGCGACAGTCAAACGTGCTATCTTTTGCCAACGGCACCGCAAATGTACTTTGAAAACAAGAAAAACTGCAGATATATCTATGAAAAAGAACACCAGGTCATCGGTGAAGTTTTGAATGCGTTCAATTTGAACAAAACGATTGAAATCTATGAGAAATTTTGCCAGACAGAATTTAATGAAGAAGATAATCCGATTGCTGCGCTCAAGCAAAGCGCACGCAAGCTTTTGACGGATTCGATTTTAAAAATGCTTTTTAATGAAGAAGAAATCACTGAGATGCTGTTTGCTGACGTCATGAACGGAATCAGCAGCAGGTACGATAAGCTTAATTCGTAGAAACGAAAAAAACTTGGAACTCGCTTGAGTCCCAAGTTTTTTCTTACATATAATCAAGTACCGTCGTCTGCATGATCTTCGTGCCCATCGCAAGCGTTGACTTGTAAGCAAGCATCTGGTTTTGATATTCCATGTACTTTTGCGCAATATCAACGTCCTGGCGCGTCGACAACGTGTTCTTCAGCGTTATCTTCTCGCTGTCGTTGCGATCTTTGGCCGCATCGATGCGGTTTTCGATTGCGCCGATGCGAGTATTGTAGTTGACGATGTTGTTCTTGAACACGTCGACTTCGCCAAGCTTCTTCGACAAGTCTGCAATTGATGCTTCGTCATGCTTGTCAAGGTCGGCAACGAGTTCGTTAAAGAACGTGCCCAAATCTTTTCCGGCACCTTGAGCGTTCATGACCGAATTGCCGTTGGTCAGCAGGTTGATCGAAACGCCGTTGGAAATTTCACGCGCAAGATTGGTTTCATCGCCGTTATACTTCAAGCCGTTGACTTCGCCGTTTGCATCCTTCGTAACCTCAAACGGCGGTTCCGTCGTCTTCGATCCGCCAAAGATGTAGCGGCCGTCATAGTTGGTGTTCATCGCGTCAACGACCGTGCCGATCTCCTGCTGAAGCTCAGATCTGTATGCCTTAAATTCGGCATCGGTCAAAGTCCCCGAGTTGTTGACGGCAACGACAATGTTGCGGATGTTGTTCATTGACTTCTCAACCAGCTGCAAAGCACCGTCCTGAGTCGCCGTCCAGTCCTTGGCATCGCTAATCGTCGTTGCGTATGAACTGTTTTGTGAAATAGACACGTTCAAGTCAAGAATCTTCGAAACAAGCAACGGATTGTCGGAAGCCTTGTTGACTTCCTTCAGACTTGCCAGCTGATTCATCGTATTTTGAACCTTGTTTGTCGTTGTTGCCAGATTATTCAGGAAATCGGCATTAACCATGTTAGTCGAAATTCGCATCTAAATTACACCCCCGTCTTGTTGACAAGCGTATCGAGCATTTCTGCAATTACGCTCAGCACTCTGGTATTTGCCTGGAAACCTTGTTGGAACTTGATCACGTCGGACATTTCTTCGTTGATATTGACGCCGGACATTGATTCGTTCTTGTTTTCCAGGTTGTTCAAAACGACCTTTTGCGCGGCCGCCATGTTGTCTGCCTTTTGTTTTGAGATCCCGTTTTTTGTCACGATATTGTTGAACGTTTCGGCAAAGGTTTGACCGTCCTGACTTTCAGTGAATTTCATCGTGGCTTCGTTATAAGTATCGAGATCAGTGTCAGTGACCGGCGTCTTGAACTTCGTCTTCATTGCCCAGGAAACGGCCAACGCTCTGGAGCCGTCGCCGGCACTGCCCGTGCCGTCAAGCGCCTTTCCGGCCGGAATCTTTGAAGGATCCTTCGCAATCGCATCGTTGACCTTGAAGTCAAGCGCATATCTTGAAGGATCATTTCCCAACGTGAAGAATCCGTCAAGCTTGTTTTGTCCGCCGGTCATGACCATGTTGGTGGCCTTGCCGATTTTTGCGATGAAGTCGTTCAATTCGTCCATGTGTTCAAGGATTTCCTTGGCAGATTCCTGATAGCCTCCCATGTCGCCTTCTGACGTCTTGATTTCGGAATAAGCCGTGTTGCCAGCATCATCTTTCTTCGTCAGCATGACCGTGCCGACTTCGGCCTGACGACCCAAAGCAACGTTTGCCTTTGATGAATCGCCGCGATCGGAAACGAGCGCATTGCCGTTGGCATCAGTTCCGACAACGACGCTGAGCGTGTTGTGCGTTTCATTCTTGAAGTCAAGAATCGTTTGACCGTCAACGGA
>ERZ652622.157-NODE-157-length-20138-cov-6.24573_pt1 | contig 20138 bp, 16 predicted proteins | sample MGYA00514762_ERZ652622 | MGnify/ENA metagenome assembly ERZ652622
GCGCAGGTCGTTCTTTTAACGAAATGACGTTTCCGGCAACGTATTTTTGCCAGTCTTCTTTTTCAACGGCAAGTTTTCGCTGACATTTCGTTGGATCAAGCGCAAGCGCAAGTCCATAAGAAGGCTCAAAGCGCTTTTTCTTGAACGTTCCGAGCAAAAATCCCGGACGAATGAATTTCAAACGCGAAATGTCGGGCCAAGATTCTTGATAAAGATACAGATGATCGCCCAAGACCTTCAGATTGCTTAGCGAAAATCCTTCCAGTTCGAATTCTTTGGCAAAGTTTTGCCAAAGCTCGACTTGTTCCGAGCTCATGGCAGACTTTTTGCCGTGTTTTTTCTTGCCCTTCTTCTTTTTAGAAACGTTTTCACCCACAGGACGCATATCCTTCAGCTTGGCAATAAAATGCCCTTCGCCCTTAAAATGGTGCATCATCAGCCTTACGCAGCCTCTGAGCTCCTCATTTCCGTCAGAAAATGCAGGGCGTCCCTCATCCATTCCGGAGTACTTTTTAATCGGAATGAGTTCCAGATACGGGTATTCGTTCAAAAGCCACGTTATGATCTGCTCATCTTCTTCCGGTGCAAACGTACAAGTCGAGTAAACAAGCGTACCGCCTTGTTTCAGCATCTTCATGGCATCGGCCAAAATCAGCTTTTGCCTTGCGGCGCATTCATTTGGATAGTCCTTATGCCAGTATTTGGTCGCAGCATGGTCCTTTCTGAACATCCCTTCGCCCGAGCATGGCGCATCGACAACGATTTTATCGAAAAACTGCTCGAACGTTTTTAAAAGTCCGGTCGGATCCTCGTTGGTGACGATAACGTTTCTTGCCCCGATTCGCTCCATGTTTTCAGCTAAAATCAGCGCACGTTTCCTGTTGATTTCGTTTGAAACCAACAAGCCTTCATTGTTCATCAAGGATGCCAGGTGACTGGATTTCCCGCCCGGCGCCGCACACAGGTCAAGAATTTTTTCGCCCGGCCTTGGACCGCAGACTTCACCGACGTACATTGCGCTCAAGTCCTGACTGTAGACATATCCGGTCTGATGCTCAAGCGAGTTGCCGCTGACGGAGCCGACATACCCGACTGCAGAATAATCAACCGGGTGTTCCAGATTCAAAGCAACGTTTTGATAATTTGATTTCAGCGGATTCAATCGAAAGCCTTTTTGAGGTTCAGTGTCAAAACTTTCAAAAAAGGATTCGGCCTCATCTCCAAGCAGTTTCGTGTATTTTTCAATAAACTCATCAGGTAGATTCATGATCAACAACCTCTTCTAGTCTTTTTTCATCTGGCGCTTCAACATCCAGTAAAACAGGCCGCTTGAGCAGACAAAGAGTCCGCCCAGGAAGCAAAGCACCAAAACATAAGAATTAAGATTGTAGAAGAGCGTTCCGGCAAGACCGCCCAAAATCAATCCGAGTGCAATGCAGATGCTGAATGCTCTCCATTCGGCAAAAATAAAACGAGGAACGTCAAACTTTAAAAACATCGTTTCATCGTAGTTTCGCTTGGAAGAAATAATCCAGAAGACGATTTCGCCGATCATCAAAACGATGACCAAAACAATCCCTAAGGCTTGTGCCCAGTGCGAAGCAATCCACGATTCATCAGAGACGATAAAGTGATTTGCGACCTGACGCTTGACTGAATTGGCATCAAGAGCAGTCTTGATCTCGCTTGGTTTCAAGTCTTGCGAGCTGTCGAGCAGGATGCGATAATTATTCGAATATGCATCTTGAAGCTGAGCAGTCGAAAGAGAAATGAACACCTGGTTATCGAGCTCAGAATTATAGTTGTCGCCCATAATGCCGATTACGGAAACATATTTATCGTTCCACTTCAAATAAGCCTGGTCTTTTGGACGATACAGCTTGTTTTGCCAATTTTTACCTACAACCACCGTCGCTACGTTTGATTCAAAGTCGCTGTCCGAAAAAAAGTGCCCTGAAAGCATCGGTGGAGCGGTGAAGCTGCCCTTGCCGTAAAAATAGGTCACGTTTTTGTTTTCACAATCCTGGTAATGAACCTGAACGTTGTTCAACAAATCAGTTTTTTCGATTTTTTGGTTAAGATCATACAAGGTCACGTTCTGCTTCAGCGTCACGCGATACGTGTTCGGTGAAAGATTATGATTATTAAGCTGAATGATCATGTCTCGTTCCTGAATCTTAAAACACAGATAAACCGAAAAAAACGCGACTAAAAAGATATAGAAAAATACGTAGATGCGCTTTTTAAACAAAATCTGCCAATCCTTCCGTTAGTGGATGCCCAATGCCATTTTGGCATAACTCGTCATGCGGTCCGTCGTCCAGGCCGGTTCCCAAATGAACTTGACATCGACTTTTTTAATTTCTTCAACGTCTCCTAAAGCATTCGTCACAAGATCGGCTAAAAGATCGGTCAAAGGACACCCCATTGTAGTCAAAGTCATGGAAACGACGCATATTCCGTCTTCAGTAAGATCTATCGCATAGACAAGGCCCAAGTTTACGATGTCGACGCCAAGCTCCGGGTCGGTCACCATTTCCAATCGATCCAAAATTTCTTCCTTGATTTGTTCATTCGTACGTTCTGACATTTGATCTACCTCGCTTATCTGTTTTCGTAATATTCAGCAAATTTTTCAGCCATCTCAACCGTCGTTTCATATGAGACCTTGTGCACGGCCTTTTCCGTCGTCGTAAAAGTCATCTTTTGAGCGTAATCTTCATCCTTGATTCGATCGTAAAAAGCCTTTGTCGGCTTATACGGTACTATCTGATCGGCCGTTCCGTGCCAAAAATGGAACGGGCGTGCGGCAATCTTTTCAGGCGCAAGCGACAAATCAATCGCGCGCAAAGCCTGAAGCTGCGAATCAACGTATTGCTGCGGAACGTTTTTGACCTCCGGCATCGAAGCAATCAGCTTTTTCGCAAATTCGACAGGACACGGGGAGCCCATCAGGCAAACTGCAGAAGAAATCCAATCGTAAGAAGCCATTAATGCGCATGTCGTGATGCCTCCCATTGAAAGGCCGCTGACACCGACAAAATCATCTTTGATCCCGGTCGTTTCTTCATAGTAATCGACAATCTTTGGAAATTCAGCAACCGAATCAGCAATAATCTGCCAGAATTCCAGAAAATGCGTTTTAGCAGGGCCACCAACCATTCGTTCTCCGTGGTATTGAGCATCAGGAATGACCACTCTGAAACCTCGTTTGGCTATTTCATAGCCTTGCGTCAAAACTTTTTCTTTGCAGCCTTCCCAACCATGGTAAAAGAACGCGAGCGGCAGCGCTTCATCTCGCAAATTGCTGTCATTAAGCTCCAAAACGGGATACTCTCCCGCATGTTTGCATGCAACTTCAATCATCAGAAAACCCCCATCCGAAATATCTATTCTAATTATACACTATTATGGCATATTTCGCCTTTTACCGAAATCGAAATTTAATGATTCATAAACGTTAGTTAAAGTAACAAAGTATGCTTTCTCAAAAATCATCGCATCTGCCGAGAATATGTCTGATTTTCCGCAAGGATACGGGGGCATCTTCTTTTTTATGGTATTCGACGGACTCGATCTGTCCGATTTCATCAATTCCTTCGACATAAACGCAATCACCGAATTCGTATTGATCCTCATCTGCAAGGCACATGATTGCCGAGCCGCTGTCATCAAAACAGACGTTGCAAAAAATCAGCTCGTCCTTGCAGCGCAGCACCTTCTCATAGTTGAACGGGTTGAGAATTTCGCCGGCGACTCCGTAATAATAAAGCAGATAATTCAATTTTTCAGCAAACTTCGGCCAATCGACGGGCAGACCGCGCTTGTCAAAACTGCCCTTGATCTCTTTTTTCTGCCGAATTTTGTTTCGAGTCTGATCAGATAATTTTGCTCTCCGGCAGGATTTTCGCAAACGTCAGCGGGATTGCCTTCAACCCTTGAAAAAGCATTCACTGAAACATCATCCAGAAAATTAGATACGATGCCAGCAAGCTGCACGTTGCTTCTCACCTTTAAACGATCAAACGTGTTTCTTTGCACGACGATTGCCTCGGATGCGCGATCAATCACGATTCTTTCGCTTGAATCGACGATTTCTTCGTCTGAAAAATTCAGGCACCGGTTGAACAAAAGCTCGATTCTGGCGACTTTGTCGGGATTTCCGTCAAACACCAGCAGATCATCTCGCTTGAACATGGAGCGAATCATATCAGAGATGGACGAGAGTCGTCCGCTTTTTTGCAGTGCCCCGTGCGTTTCGAACTCTTCTCCTGATTCATTTACGAAAACGAGCTTCCAGTCGTCACGACCTGATTTTTCAAAAAACGTTTCGTAAACGTCTTTCAAATCTCCCATGACCCCGTCAAAAGCAGGATTAGGAAAAAGATACTCGTCCCCCATGCCGGGCGGATTGTGATTGACGATTTCGATCGTTGCCTTTTCATCATTCAATTCCAGAATCTGCTCAAAAATCGTGCTTCTCTTCTTTCTCGAATAAAGCGTGACTTTCTTGATTTTGCCTTCAAGCGGACGATGCGTTCCAAAATCATTTTCCATTCTGATCCCCCCTAAAAATGCAGTGCTCTGACGCACCTTTTCCTGAATTCCCTGTCACTTTTTCAAAAACGGTTTACTTTCCTGAAGTCAAATCATAACTCATCCTGACCAACGATTTGAGTTTTTCGTCTGAAACGATGCCGTCAAGATCAACCGTAACCCAATTTTCCTTGTTCATGTGGTATGCCTTGAAAATACCGTGCTCTTTTTGTAAGGAACCGACAAGTTCCTTGTCACATTTGAGATTGACAACGTCAACCACCCCCTCTTCGTCTGAACCTAACCACTTTTTTTGAACGTTCATCACCAGCGCAAACCATTCTTTGCTGTTTTTATGCCTGAAGACCTCGTTTTCAGGCGATTTCTTCCATGGATAATCAAAACTTGCATCGTAGTTTTGGATGACGAACTTTTCAAAATCATCCCTGTTCACCAAGATTCCTCCTCTTAAACGAATTTTTCCACCGAAATCAGGCTGCCCGTTTTAAATTTTCCAAAATATGATTTTCGATAATTATATCACACAAATATTACGAATGCACGTTCGATTAACGCTAAAAAAACCGCTCGTTCCAATCAAAACGAGCGGCAAATTTTTAACTCCAAGCAACATTTGCAAAATATCGCTGAGATACTTTATATCATTATATTGAATGATGCTATTTTGCTAATATTAAATCATCTGCTTTTTATAATAAAAGGACATCGAATTGCAGTGAAAATCTGATTTATCATGCTTTCGCTGCTTGTCCTGTTTTCACGTCGTACACGTATTTTTCCAACTCTCCTTCGCCATTAGGGCGATTGTCGGCTTGAACTTCTGAAATTCTTACTTTAAAGTTCTCTTTTGCCGTCGTTTCATAAGCAAAATTTCCGCTCATGTTCTGCACCTGCTGTTTGCTTGGAACGTATCTGAACGTCATCGTGCGTTCATTTTTTCCGCCTTCGTCGAACGTAATATTGTATTCTTTCATTTTGTTCTTCCCTTCTCAAAAATGCTTTCGTCATATTTTCCCCAACGCGTTACGAAAATCTCCTCAAAAACCTTGTTCCATTTGTTCTTTGATATGATGCGATCGTACTGCCTTTTGGCATATGGCACCAAAACGTTCGTCGTTCCAGACTCCTTTTCGGGTCTGATTATGTAGTTCGTGACCGTATCAACTTAGCAACCTGCATCGCAATAACCGTCTTGCCGTAGCCGACGGGGAGCTTGAGCAACGTGAACCTGTTGTCCAACACGTGTTCGAATGCTCCGAATGCCACGCCTTCGGTAAGCGGGTCCTCAAAGTATTCTTTTGGCAGCATTTTATCATCGCCTTTTTGATTTTCGTGATTTCATTATACAACTTTGTGGCTTTTTTGTCAAATTTACACAAATCTGTAAAAAAATTAATCTTTACCATTTGCGTAAATCACCTTGAATCAAGCCGCTGATTATTCTCGGCGATGACGTTTAAACCAACCAACAGTGCCTTCGTTCCCTTTTTGATCGCATTCGTTTCGTCCAAATACTCTTACGCTGTTCTCGCAAACGTAACTCAGATCCGTTGAACGACGATCTCGAAGAACAAAAAACTGCTCCAAATGAGAATTTCATCACAGAAAAAAATAACCCGTTCCCTTCATTTTTTCGGGAACGAGTCTTTTTGCACGAAACAAACGGAGAAGCAGGACGGGAAGCAAATTGACGCCCCGCTCTGAATTTGGCATTACGTTCAAAAAAGCGCCCCTACGACAAATTATGTTGCCAGTTCTGACCAAAAAAGAGACTGTCGCAATACAAAAATTTTGTTCTAAGGTTTTGGCATATCCATGTTCGCTGAAAGTCAAACCTCTTTCAATTCTGAAAAAACGTAAACATCCCTTGGTCCTTTTTTCAAAAAAGTCCATGAATATCCGTATGCTTCATCTCGCCGATGAGCAAGGCACTCACAGATGTCTCTGACGGCCGGAAGCTTCAATTTCTCTTTGGCGTCTTCAACGTTTGCAAACTTTTCCTGAATGCCTTCTTTTGGGTCAAATGCTGATATCGGGACCTTGCTCTTTTCGATCGATCTTGCCCTGAACGATACCCATGCAAGGTTGTCCGCACTGTTGAGTCCTTCTTCAACTGAAAGCGAATCGTCGATGTATGTGACAAATTTAGCCTTATCCGGATAACGATTTTTTATGAACGCTTTTGCAACCAATCGCGTAATCAGTTCAAAATGCAATTTTCCGTCAAGTCCTTTGAGCCTGATGCAATATATTCCGCTTTTCATTTTGGAAACCTTTAACTCTTTCCCGCCTCGAGGAACACCGTTGACCAGTCTTCTGATGCTTCTTATTCGACCGTCGTTTGAGATTTCATAAATTCCTTCATATTCTTCAATCGTTCGCCATTCTTGCTTTGACATTTCTGACAATCCTTTCCGCGCGCTTTCATCCAAATCATGCAAGACGCAACGTTTCAACTGCTCCGCTCAGAGCAATTTTTGCTTTTAATCAATGGCGTTCTTTGTCTTCGGTAAGCCCTAAAAGATAATCCACTGAAACATCGTAAAAATCCGCAAGTTTTACAAGGTAATCGGCCCTTGGCATGCGCGAACCGTTTTCGTATCGGCTTACGAGAGACGCCGTACATCCCAATACGCCTGCGATTTCTTTAATGGTGTAAAGATTTTTAAGCCTTAATTCTTTTAATCGTAATTCGATGATAAACACCAACCCTTCTTTTTTAAGATATTGATTTTGCAATCGTCGCATTTCCGCAACGTCGTCTTCACAGAGCTCAGTCTTGAGCTGATCAACAGATTCTTTCTTCAGGATCCTATCGAGGTCTTTTCGGAACAAGCACAAAAACAACGGACCGAAAAGAATCCGATTTGCGATATATATTATATATCAAAAACTAGTTTTTGTCAATATTTGCACTGATTGCTCTCCTTGCTGCATGCCTTGAACCGGATATCAAAGAAAGTCACGATTGCAGCAAAGACCATGATTGGTACCCATCCAGTACTGCGTTTTTCTCATAAGCGTTTGGCAACCATCATCGACCTCTTCGCTTGAAAGTCATTTACGGCACAAAAAATTCTCACCGCGTCAAAGCGCAGCGAGAATCTGATTGATCGTTCTAAATTTCTTGTCTTTTTTATCTCAAAAGCCCTTCATCAGTCTTCCGATCGAATTTTCTCAGAATATGCTTGATCTTATCAAACGGGTACGGTGCCTCTTCTTTGACATGATACTCAATCGATTCGATTCTGGCAATCTCTTCATGTCTGTCTTCTCCAACCGGAACAATGACAAAATCGCCCGGCTCAAAAATGTCTTCATCTGCAAGGTACCAGTACTGATTACCGTGTTCTCCAAACGTGGCGCTGCAAAAAATCAGTTCATTGCGCCGACGTCTGATTTTCCCGTATTTTCTTTCGTCCAACATTTCGCCCATTCCGTAAAATGAAACAAATTCCAACAAACTTTCTATAAACTCGCTCCAATTGATCGGAAGGTCCTTTTTGTCAAACGTTCCGGTGATTTTTCGACATTTTCCGCGTCTTGTCTTGATGTCGATCTGGTAGTCCCTTGATTCAAGCGGATCGACATAAACGTCAGTCGGATTGCCTTCTTTTTTTGAAAAGATGTCAGCATCGAGATTGTCAAGCAGCTGCGACACGCCCCCTGACACGTGATATTTATGACAAACATCGCACCCCTCTGCGATCTGGCGGAAATATTCGATCGTTTCCGACTTGCGATCAATCACGAGCTTTTCGTGATAATCCCAGATCACGTAATCATCTTCTCGATCTTCCATCATGATTTTGGTGTTTCTGTCATATTTTGCCTCGATGCGATCAATCGGATCATAATTTCCGTCAAATAAAAGCAGGTCGTTTCTTCCGAGCTTTTCGCGCATAAACTCAGACAGTGATCTGAAAGTTGATTTTCCGAACATCAGACCGCTTATCTTGACAATCCTGTCTTCCGTATCGACAAGTTCAAGCTGCCAGACTTTGACATGAAATGCAAGCGAAACATCATAATCCTTGAATGAACTCAAAAAAGCCTGCATGATGCTTTCCAACGTTTCTTGATCTGTCGCTATCTTTTCAACAGCCCATGGAATCTCTGCATTTCCGATGGACTTATAGCGTTTCAGCCATATTCCTCCGTCAGAAGAAACGGTCAGAACCTGCATTGCGTCTTCATCGTCTGTTTGACCCGATTCCTTGTTCAAATCTCCCGAAACCAGTTTGAACCGTTTCAGCTTTCCCGTCAGAACAAACGGATTTGTCTGCTGCTCATCAGTTATCGTCGCAAGCCGCGCAAACGCTATAATAAACCACGTTCTGAAACTCAGTTCGGAAAAATCATCTTGTTCCATGGCCGTCCACTTTGAAAAAATTGCGGAACCAAGCAGATGAACGTCCGTTATGTCATCGCTGATTTCGTCAAACCCTTCAGCATCCCACACGTTCTCATCAGGATATTCGCGCTCCAATCCTTCACCATATTTCATTACCTCAAACCCCAGGGTGAGGCACTCGTCAGCAAACGTTTCCGTTGCTTCGCCAAACGTCGCCTGCGGATTCATGTAAAGATTATAGTATTTGATTGCAAAGGCTTGGATCTCTTTGTTTGTTGCCATTGCGTTTCACCTCGATCGTTTTTTGGGCAGAGCAAAAAGCTCCTGTGACATATAGATTGATTACATCACAATGAAAATTAGCATTATGCTTACACCTTGTCTTGTCATCTCTTTTATGCAGGACTCTATAGCCGTAATCCTTTAATATCTTTAATACGTGATAAGATCGTGTTGCAGCTGCAGCTGATAACGCCGGGAAGCGTATCAATGACCGTGTGCAGGAAGCGTTCCATTTCATCACTTGATGAAGCAACGGCATGTACATGCAGCTTATCTCTTCCTGTGACACGATAAATCTGCGTGACGGTATCATTATTATGTAATATATCCGTCACCTGCGACAAATGGTCTGGTCTTGTCTCGATTTCAAAATAGCATGAAACAGCACCGCTGATCTTTTGAGGGTTTATTATAGTTGTATATTCTTCAATTATGCCTTTTTTCTCCAGAGCCTGAATCCGGGCTTTTACTGCCACTCTGGAAATACCGGTTTCTTTACCGATATCGGAGTAAGAAATACGTGCATTTTCTATAAGCAACCGGATGATCTTCTGATCCAGTTCATCTAAACCGTCCAGGTACATAAGCGTCCCTCCTATAAAATAATATCCCCCGCATAGTAATTTTCCTCAAACATCATATCATTTATATTTCCGAAAGTAAACGCTGGCTTGACTTAGCAGCTGTAACTGCATATAATTATTCCATAACGTAATTTAGAACTTACATTTTGAATGTACGGAATAAATTTTGGCGAAGGAAAGAATAAGTGAAATTATAAAGGCTGTGGAGGAATAGGATAATGTCAAACGATGAATATTTGATCACGGATACGCCTCTTAAAGCGTTGACGGTTTTTGCGATGCCAATGATTCTGGGCAGTTTTTTTCAGCAAATATACAATATGGCTGACTCTGTCATCGTCGGCCAATTTGTTGGATCTTCTGCACTTGCAGCTGTTGGGGCCTGCGCAGCGCTGACCAATGTTTTCATTTGTGTGGCACTGGGGGCAGGTGTCGGTGCCGGCGTGCTCGTGAGCCGCTATTTCGGTGCCAGGGAATATGGAAAAATGAAGACCATCATGTCAACGTCCTTGTTTAGCTTTTTAATTCTAAGCATAGTCCTTGGCATTTTTGGCTTTTGCTTTTCCCGCTCAATGATGAGGGTATTACAAACCCCTGGCGATATACTGAATGATGCGGTGTTATATCTGCAAGTCTATTTTGCGGGCTTTCCGTTTCTGTTTATGTATAACATTCTTTCCAACATGTTCACTTCCATTGGTGAATCAAAAATCCCGCTGGGACTCCTGATATTCTCGTCAATCTTAAATATTCTTATGGATCTTTGGATGGTGGCCGGACTTGGTCTCGGCGTTTTTGGCGCAGCCCTTGCGACTCTTATAGCACAGGGGATTTCTGCGGTGTTTTCACTTTTTCTTTTCCTTAGCCGGATGCGTCGATATAAAAGTCGCTTTGATTGGTTTAACGGGCAAGAGTTATATTCCATGCTTCAAATTGCTGTACCTTCGGTTCTTCAGCAGTCTACAGTGTCCATCGGCATGATGATCGTACAGGCTGTCGTAAATCCTTTCGGTACACAGGCACTTGCGGGGTATTCGGCAACGATGCGGGTAGAGAATGTTTTTTCATTGATTTTTGTATCCATCGGCAATGCGGTTTCCCCATATGTTTCCCAAAATCTTGGTGCAAAGAAAATTGAACGGATCAAAAAAGGATATCACGCTGCACTGGTGTTAGACGCATGTTTTGCAGTTCTTGCCTTTATAGTCATTGAAACATTACATACTCAAATTTCCTCACTGTTCCTTGGCAAAGATGGAACTGCCCTGGCTTATCAGGTATCCGAGGGTTATATGAGATGGCTCGGTTACTTCTTCATCTTTATGGGAATCAAAATGGCAACCGATGGGGTTCTTCGCGGACTTGGAATCATGCGCCCGTTCCTTATTGCAAATATGGTGAACCTGGCGATCCGCCTGTCGGTTGCTTTGATTTGCGCACCGCGTTTTGGCATCGTATTTGTCTGGCTTGCCGTACCGGCAGGTTGGTTTGCAAACTTTTTAATATCCTATGCGGCCCTTCGAAGATCATGGTCAAAGAGGTGCAATCCCGATGTAAGCGGTCGTTAAAACAGCGATGTGTACACAAATAGCCCGAGATAGCATCATTATCTCAGGCTATTGCGTATGCATCGTTTTTATTTTCTCATTTATGAGACAAGCTCGATGTTCCATGGGAGAAGATGGCGGAACCTTTCAGGATCAAATGCCTCAATGTTGGTAATCTCCGTTAATACTTTTCTCAAGTATTTTTCAAGATCCAACTGATTAAGTTTGGCCGTCGAAGATGAGCTTCCGTCACTATGAGCAAACGCGGCAATCGAAGGAGATCCCGTCTTACTGTGACTGATGAGCAAACAAAGTATCGGAAGTTTATGAGGAACGCTTATTTAAAGACCGCTTACGCATGTTCATCACTTCCTCAAAAGATTAATAAAGTGAGTATACAAAAAATGCAGGAAAACCGACAATCTTAAACCACCGATTTCCTACATTTTACAACCGACATTTACAACGCGATGATGCCATGTTTTGGAAAAATTTCAAGCAATCTAAAAACCGTTACTAATCTTGAAAACCTTATCCTAACACGATTTTCTTAACTTCCTCAAGATAGTCATCTTCATATTCTGGAACAAGCATCGGTCCTTCAATAGCATCCATCATTACTTGTTCCTTTTCCTTTAACCGACGATAAACCTTTTCATCAATGAATCCTTGATGAGCAGAATCACCCTCCGTCATCAAATAGTGGTACCTTGTGTACTGATCATCGGGTAACCCTAGACGATTAATTCTATCACGAGATTGCAGCATAAAAGTCAAATTGAAGTTGTATTCAAAATAAACAGCATCGTGAACGGTTTGGTGAAGGGAAATTGATTCACCCAATGTGTTTGGATTTGAAATCAATACCTGAGCAGAACCATCGCGAAATTCATTAATCAATCCTTCGCGATCCTTCTTAGGCGTTTCGCCATATACAAGAATTGTCTTTAATCCTTTTTCCTCAAGGCATCGCTTAATTTTATGCATCGTCCCGACAAACATTCCCCAAACTAAAACTTTCTTGCCTTCCGCAACCAAGTCAGTAATCAGATTTATCCCGTGATCGAATTTAGGCGTTTCAATATCTTTTAAAGCAAAGCGCTCATATGCTTTGACATCACTTTGATTTGCTTTTTTGATCTTAGCTTCGTCTTGGCTCCATGTATATGAATCACCGTCAACCAAACCTAATTCTCGATAGTTGATATTGTACTTCAATAATTCCGGATTAGTAGACGCCTGCAACAAACGAATAAACAATGCTAAAGCACCATTTTCATTTTCATAGATAGCGTCAGCCAAAATTTCTTGTTTTTCTGATGGTTCAACTTTAATAATATTATCCGGATCAGGTTTTGGCACATGGAGGTCTTCTTTATTGGTTCTCCAAAAGAACGGTGCCAGCTTGCGGTTAACATCCTCTGGATCGATACTATTCAACTCATTTAAATCCCAAGCAAAGAAAGTCGAGTATTCGTCCGGATACATCAAATGCAAAAAATTATAAATGTCCCGAAAGCCATTCGGAATTGGAGTTCCAGTCAAAACATATCGATAGCGCGGCGCTTGACTTAATTCCAGTGCCGCCCTTGCCCTTTGACCACCAATACCTTTAATTCGATGAACTTCATCAAATACTAACATGGTCTTGCTGTCAATCAAATCATTTAAGACTGAAATTTTGCTCTTCAATGCTTCATAGTTGATTGTTATCACGTCTGATCGTACCCAATCATGCTTAATAGAACCGGGATCATTATTATACTTGTTATCCCGTAAATTCATATAGTGCAATTGACGCTTAGAACCAAAGACCTTTTCAAATTCAGTCCTCCAAGCCGCAAAAGCGTTCAATGGTGAAATGACCAACAGTTTATCAACTTTATCCTGTTCCGGACTTGATAGATAAGCAAAGGTTCCATACATCATCGCTGTCTTTCCTGCACCAGGAACGGAGAAGTTGGCGGCCCGTTTCATGGTCGCCAAAAAGAAGCTTGCCTTTTCTTGTTCCGTTTTTAAAGGACGACTAAGCTCTCTGCTTACCGCTTGTCTAAATTCATCAAATTCGTTTTGCCATCGAGGATCGCTATTTTTGATCGTCAAACCCGCTTCACTCTGTTCTTTGATGTAATATTGCCTTTCTTCAACAAATTCATCAAAATCATTGCTAGTTTCAACCTCTGGCAAGCCTTTTCTTGCAAGCTTATGATTTAGTTTATCCACCATATTTACCAGCTGGACATAAGTCAATTCAGGCTTAAATATCATTTGAGCTGAATCCAGGAAATAAGGTTCAAATATCTTTAAGCCGCGTCGAGCATACTTAGTCTGCAAAGTTTTCCGGCTATCGTCAACCAGCTGAAAAAATCCATCTTCATTTTTGATGATTTTTGGATTATCGAACTTCACTTCCATATTTTTCAAATAGCTCCTTGCTTGCAAGACTCAAATCACGCATATATGACTGCAATTCCTTAAGTTGGGAATTAGACACTTCATTATAGCGCAAACTGCCTGTTAAACCGTTATTATCGTTGATTGTCCTTATCTCTTTGACAATATCCTTGACCGATTTAATGAACTTATCAACTGACTCCCCGTTCTTGGCAGCCCGCATATGTGCATCGTAACTTTCTCCAAACTCTTTAATCAAGTCGTTTTCATTAGAAAGTTCTTTGCTTAATTCCGTGTAATTTTTAACATGAGCATCTTGAATTGCATCTGATAAATCATCAACAACGCACATCACTTCATCGTTGAAATCGTTGTTTCCGGATGATTTGACAATATACTTGCCAAAATCACGAACCTGATTTCTAGCCGTATTGCCGGTAACTCCAACGTGCATTTGATGAAGAATAATTCCAAAGTAAGACTGCATTGTTTCATTCTTCTTAACTTGTGCTTCAGCATCATCGCCAAATTCATTGTTTAAGACTTTGCCCATAACTTGAAATTGCGTCCACGTCTTGCTTTCCTTGACAATATTATAGCTGGTTTCAGGTGCTCCTATAAACTCTAAAAACTTCTTAACATACACTGCGCCAAGATAGTATTCATGGAGCTTTGCTTTGCTCATCCGTGAATTTTTACCATAATCAGCCAGAGTCATAATTGGATTTTTTCCGCCTGTAGTTTGGTAAATATCAATAGCAAGGTCTACCGGATCGTAATCTTCACGTTCTTCGACCCCCATCTGTAAAGCTAATTCAAGCTGTTTAATCTTAACACGCTCACTTTTATTCTTATATGAAAAAGGTAATAAAACAGCTTCAAAATAAATAGTCTGACCTGTTTTCTTTTGAATATTGCGCAAAGCAGTGAAACGACGATTGCCATCAATTACACGACCATCATCTAAAACCCAGCCGTATACTTGCTGACCGGATTCTTCAATCGACTTTTGAGTTCTTTTTAAGTCAGAAGCACTGCCGTTTTCAATGATCTTTGCTATGGTTTCGTTATATTCAGGATTTTCATTATCATAAGCTGGATGAATTTCTTCCCCATACTCAGCAATTCCAGTCGTAATCCGTCCATTTTGGTCATTGTAATACAGGTATTTCAAGGGAATCTTGTATACATCCAAAGTTTCTGAACTTACACCGTCAACCTTAATCGGCAGTTTAGGTTTAGCACCTGTCGTTTCAATTTTGCCTTCTTGAGCCAGTTTAATCAGTGATATCATTTATGTCCTCTTCTCCATTTTCAAGCTTATTAATTAAGTCGTGTACTTCCTGTTCGCTCGTGGCCATTTGGTAGTAAACACCGCTTTCCTTAAGCTTATCAAAATAAGTTTTCTGAATAACCCTAATCGTTTCATCACCCAGGCGCATATTCGCTGCCTTGGTTTCAATCACCAAATAGATTGGTTTGCGTTCACGTTCAATCTTGAAGATGAAGTCCGGTGTCGTTGTTCCGTTGTCATAGCGCGGAATTTTAATAGCTCGCTTAGGCAACTTTCCGAAGGCAACAATTTTATTGTCGTAAGTACGTTTTAAAATTTTGAGTTCTGGATTAGCACTGTCATAACGCAATGGCGGCCGGTCATACAGGTACTTGTCATCGTTAGTTGCTCTCTCATCACTGTAAACACCCAAATCATTAGCAGAAATCTCGTCAACAAATTCCTTCTTTTTAGCATCATAAATTGATGTGGACGCGGCAAATTTCAACGGTTCATAACTATACGAATTTTTGATTCGTTCATTGAAACGCTTATTAAATTCACGAACCAGATTACCTAGCGTTCTTTCATTGATATAATCTTTATTGCCATTTAAACGTTTGATTGCTGCAATCATTTGCTGATGTAAGAAGTTGACCGGCAAATCAGTCTGAGTTGCTAATTTTTTCAGAAATGATCCGTACTTCATCGTTAAATAGTTATTTTCATAATCAGTTGGAGATTCCTGAATTACAGCTTGATTATTCTTAGTAACGACTTTTTGTTTAATCATCTGCGGACGCTGACGAACAAAGATTTTATTTTCATTATCTTTGAAAATTTCTTCCGCAACCGTCTGTGCCAAATCGTTAACATCATTATCGAACTTAATCATTTGTCGTTTGGATAATTGTTTCCATAGTTCTTCCAACTGCTTCCAGTTAGACTTACGCAACTTGACTTTTGTAGTCGAATGGTGCTTATGATCTCTAACCTTTTCAGAAGAGACTTTAGTCCGATGTTCCACTTCCGGATAAAAATAAATCAAAGCTTCATATCCTGACATTTTACTTCCGTCTATCTCAACATCCGGCTTAAACTCATTGGAACGAGTAATGACGTTATGGGCATCCAAATCTTTAAGCAATTTATCTTTGTCAAATGACTTATCTGATTTTTGGCGTTCCTCAACGATTAACTTAATCATTGCATCCGTCAATTCATCATGGTTCAGTTCAATTGGTGCATCTTCATTAATCTGATTGACCAATGTTTGAGCAAAGTCACGTTCATCATAACCAATCAGAAAGGCTAAGCGGCTCTCGAATTCATCTTGTTGTACCCGATGCCCGGTCTCATCGACCGGAAGCCGTAACCCACGACCTACTTCTTGTATCTTGCTGATTTCTGATCCAGAAGTCCGCAATTTGGCAATGACAAAAACGTTAGGGTTATCCCAGCCTTCACGCAATGTCCATTTAGAAAATAAGAAGCGACGGGTAATCCAATTACCGTCTTTATCTTTGAAACTCAATAATTTTTCCTTATTCTTCAGGATATCATCAACTTCAGCTTGAATTGCTTCATCCCCGCTGCCACGATCCTCACTAAAATAACCGGCATAAACTTGTTGGTGTTCTGCATTCAAATCACGTAAAGTTGCCTGCAAAAATTCACAGTATTCCTTTTCCCGAGACTCAATGGACATTTCATATTTTTTGATAAGCTGCTTTAATTTTTTAGTCAGCATTTTTTCAAAGTGCTTAGCCAACCACCCCTTAGTATGTTCAGGTCCGCGGAAACTAGCGATGCTGTCAATAAAGAAAAGCGAAAGAGTTTTAATCTTAGGGTCATTGCCCCCGCTTTCAGACCGCATGAAGTTTCGCACTTCAGCTTCAAAATGCCGATCAATTGATTGTTGAATAATTTCATCCTGATAGTTTTGCGAGAACGTTCCCGGAATCAATTTCATATCAGGTTGAAGTTCAAGTTCGTTGGAAAGCTTCTTGCCCCCAGCATAGGTAATTTCTCCGGCAAAACCTTCATCTACATCAGCCAGGTTTTCATTTACATTTACAGGATAGTCTTTGCCATTACGTGATAAGACCAATTGCTTAGCCTTAACACTCTTAACCTTGTATAAACGACTCGCTTCGTCTTCGGTAATCTCAGGATAATTGATATCAATAGCTTTGACCAATCCTTGGTTAAAGCTGTCAATGGCATTCAAAGTGAATTGAGGCTCGCCACGGTAGTAATCGATAATCGTCCGTTTATTCTTTCCTTTTCCGGTCATAGTCTGCGGGAAAGTAGCCCCGAAACGAACAATCAATTGCGGTTTCATTTCTTCGATAGCCTTGTAAGTAACCTTATTCCGTGGAAAACGGTGCGGTTCATCAATGATGATAACGGGTCTCGTTGCTGCAATAGCATTCATAGGATTTGTTTCACCGCCAAGCAAAGTTTGATCATAGTCACTCTTGTGCATTCCGGAATTCTTACTAAGCATCCCTGAATTAATCAAAAGAACTTGGATTTGGTTAACATTTTGCCTGGTTGCTTCGACAAATTCAGACAATTGTGCAGGAAAGTTTCTCCTCCCTCTCTTATTCTTGAAATCACCAGCATTAATGGTATTTAACTGAATTTTGACATTTTCATAGCCTGGAACCCCGGAGAAATACTGCCGAGCATAATCACTGGTAATAAAATTCTTAGTTCCTTCCTTAATGCTTGGAGTGGGAACAACAATCACAAACTTAAAAATTCCTTGTTTGTGCATTTCATACATCATTTGAGTGTAAACGAAAGTCTTCCCAGTCCCGGTTTCCATCTTAATATCGATGTAGGACTTTTCATTGCCGGCGTAATTTAAAATCGGATTAGCATATATATAGCCAGCGTCCGGATTTTTAGTATTGACATCGACACCTTTAAATGCCTGATTAATGGCATCAATCGCAGCCACTTGATGAGGCAATCGTTCTAGTTGAATTTTCATATTAGTACCTCTTCAGCAAGTTGATGTTTACATCAAGCTGCTTTAAACCAATTTCTAATTCCCTCAATTCTGCAATATTAAAGGAATATCCAAACAAGACAATGGTTTGAACTGTCAATTGATGCGTACCAAGCTTATTTAGCAGATCTTCAGTATTTTTACTGGTCCATCCGTCATTAATTAAGTACAGACGACTACCTTCCACCAAACTTGCTTCATAACCAGCAAAATCAACCTTCTTGACATCCGCGTCAAATGAATAACCGTCCTTTGCTAACCAGGTAGTACGGATGGTTTGTTCGCCACTGGCATTCCCGGCAACATTCAATGCATCACTAGAAAATGACGAAACCATATCATTAAACAAATCTGTGTTATTTATATCAAAGTCTTCAATTTTTTCTAGGGTTTGCCTGGTTGGTTCCACTACTCGATAGTGTTTAAAGCTGCCATCAAAGTCTTCAGAAAGATTATTGTCTTCTCGAATTTTTGCCGCTGCACGCCTGATACGTTCACGAGATATTTCATCGATTCCCATGTAACCATCTTCAAGTGCACTACGTCCACCTTTAGTGGGAATTCTTCGACCATCTTTCAATTTAGGAGCGCCATATTCGTTTGTTTTGTATGTTTTCTCTGGCAATTGAACCATGATGAAACGGCGATGACCCCCATCATCTATATTTTGTTTCATAACTGCTTCTGCCGTCGTAGCAGATCCTGCAAAGAAATCCAAAATTATCGAATCTTCATTTGAATATAGCTGAATAGCACGTTGCACTAATTTTACCGGCTTGGGATAAGTAAAATACTTTTTTCCACCCATCAATTCTTGTAGTTTTTGGGTGGCCTCCTGACTGTGTCCAACATCTTTGTACTTCCAAATAGTCATTGGAGTGATTCCAGTCTTTTTCAATTCAGATTTAAACCTCTTGATTCGAGGTACTCCGTTACTATCAGATCCAAACCATATGCGATTATCTGCGAGTCTCTCGTAAAACGCTTTTTGCGAGAGACTCCAGCTTCTTCCTGCTGGAGGCTCCACCACCCTACCTGAGGGAGTCGTGACAGGGTAAATATTAGCCTGAATTGCGGGGCCGACAGATATATCACTGGAACTCCATGGACCTCGTGGATCGTTATCGGGATTCTGATACCTATCGTCACTCGTATTATTTCTTGCAATACCATTTGTCTCAATTACATTAGCATCTCGTCCATAAACCAGCATGTAATCGTGACTAGGCGAAAAATTCTTTTTCAAATTAATTGGCGCATATGCTCTTTCCCAAACTACTTGAGCCAAGAAATTGCTTTCACCAAAAATCTCGTCACAGATTTCTTTTAAATTGCCATCTTCGTTGTCGTCAACAGAAATAAAGATAACTCCATCGCGTTTTAACATTCTCTTAGCAAGTTGCAACCGTGGATACATAAAAGTCAACCAAGCAGAATGACTTGATTTTCCTTGAATACTCTTTAACCTTTCAACCTGCTCATCATCTAAACCAAACATATCTTTTAATTTATCGTCAGAATATTCAAAAGAATCTGGATATGCAAAGTCATCTTGTCCAGTGTTATATGGCGGATCAATATAAATAACATTCACTTTACCCGCATAATTCGTTTGCAAGTGACGCAACACTTCCAAATTGTCTCCAGTAAAGAACAAGTTTTTGCTGTTTTTCCCCTCGCCATTATTTTGAATTTCATCAGGAACAATTACCGTGCTCGGCATTTCCCCGGCTTGTCGGCGAGCATAGTCTTTACCGATAAAATTTAGCTGATATCCGTCCTTTAATTCATCAATGTTGTGTTCCTGCAATTGTGACTTGAATTTATCCAAGTCAAATTTCCCGTCTTTGCTGAAAAAATCCGGCAGCTTACTTTTCAAATTTTCAACAAAGAAGGTATTGGGTTGGACAGATTCATTATATTTCTCATTATCCGTTTTCATGCCCCAACACCTTCTTTTTTCAAAGATGAAAAAAAGAGTCCGCTTACCCTCTGCATAAACAAACTCTCTTTAATTTTTATTAAATTACCAAAAAACTCTTGACAAATAAGCCTCGGTCTAAATAATCTGAGTGAGTGAGTGAGTGAGTGAGTGAGTGAGTGAGTGAGTGAGTGAGTGAGTGAGTGA
>ERZ652622.168-NODE-168-length-19229-cov-6.9431_pt1 | contig 19229 bp, 19 predicted proteins | sample MGYA00514762_ERZ652622 | MGnify/ENA metagenome assembly ERZ652622
TGCACAACTAGTGCCCGGGAGAAAAAATAATTTACACACAAATTAGGACTTGACTCACCTTTTCAAAGGCAGCTTTCTTTGCGGCAACTTCTTGTTCCAAAGCAGAAGTATTCTGTCCTTTGGCCTTGGCCAAAGCCAGACTGTTGGCTGCCGCATTATATGCATCTTTTGCATCGTTATATTTTTTAATGGTCTCCCGGCTGCCGCAAAGGCCCATTTCGACATCGACTGTTTGACCATTAGCATCGGTTACGCTGAGCTTGCCGTTCGTTGTTTTGAAAATTGCATCAAAACGCATGTCGCTGAGTTCGACATCCATCGTTTGTCCGGCATTTGCACCAACTTGCAAAGTAATCTTATTCCTTGATCCGTCAAGCAAATTGATCGTATTGAATTGGCTGCTGTTGCCGATTCGATCGATTTCCTGACGCAAAGCCTGAAATTCTTTATCAATTGCGGCACGATCTTCATAAGTCAACGTCCCGTTAGCGGCTTGAACTGCCAAATCGCGCATTCTTCCCAAAATACTGTGCGTTTCGTTTAAAGCACCTTCTGCCGTCTGAATCAGCGAAATTCCGTCTTGCGCATTTCTTTTGGCAACCTTTAGTCCGCTGACTTGAACTCCCATCTTCACTGCGATACATGCCCCGGCTGGATCATCCGCAAATGAATTGATTCTTTTTCCGGACGAAATTCTTAAAAGCGACTTGCTTTTAGCCGCGTTCCAGGTCGCATAGTTCGAATATGCTCGCATCGCATCAACGTTCGTATTAATTCTCATGCTTAGATCCTCCTTTTTTCCATTCACTTTTAAATATCGGACACAAAAACTTGTTTTTAAAGCCAAAAAAGACTTTCCCACAAATGAGAAAGTCTTTTTCGCATCAAAATACAGCACCTGCATTTTGTCTAGATTTTCAAGAAACGGCTCATCGAAAGACCGGAACCGAGCGCACCGATAATAATTCCGATTGTAGCCAAAAGAACGTCGATTTCCCAAAGGAACGTTCCAGGAGTCAAAAGAGCGTAGCTTGTTCCGGACAATGACGCCGTAATTACGCCATACATCCAAAAATACAGGCCATCAACGATCAAAATCGGCAGAATCGCCCCTAAAAGCCCGGTCCATGCGCCTTCCAAAATGAACGGCCAACGGATATAACCGTTGGTGGCACCAACCAAGCGCATGATCGCAATTTCATTTTTACGCGATAAAATCGTAATTCTGATCGTATTCGAAATCAGGAAGACTGCCACAAACAACAGCAAAAGACTGATCGTAATGCCCCAACGCTGAATGCTTGCAACAACGCTGAAAAGCTTTTTGGCTGATGCTCCGCCATACTTCGCATCGGATACGTGTCTCAGCTTCTTGGCTTTTTGTGCAACGGTGATCGTTTTTTTCGGCGTTGTCGCGTTTACGACATAGACGTCAGAAAGAGGATTGTCGTCGCCTTTGAACAAATTGAACTCTTTACCGTAAACACCGACGACATTATCCAATTCTTTTTTCTTGCTCGAAAATTCAATCTTTTTAACGCCGTCGATTTTTTCAAGCTTTTTCTTCAAAGCAGCTTCCTGCTTCTTATTCGTACCGCGATCAATAATAACTCGAACTTGAACGTCATTTTCAATATCAGTCGCAACCTTGTTGACGTTTAACAAAATTGACAGCAATACGCCGACCAAAAGGAGCGTAACCGTTACGGCACTGACGGCAGCAACCGACATCCAACCGTTGCGTTTGAGACTCTTAAAACTCTCGCGCAGATGTCGCTTAATCGTTACTGATTTCATCTTCGTATTCTCCTCCTTCTTGATCGCGAATAATGCGGCCATCGGCAATCTCAATGACACGATGCTTATATTCGTTGACGATATAGCTGTTGTGAGTTGCCATAACAACGGTCGTGCCGTCATTATTAATGCGTTCCATGATTTCCATGATTCCTTCCGCCGTTTCCGGATCAAGGTTCCCGGTCGGTTCGTCCGCAATCAAAATGCTTGGCTTGTTTGCAATCGCGCGCGCAATCGCGATACGTTGCTGTTCGCCACCGGACAATTCATTCGGAAAACTGTCTGCCTTATGAGAAAGACCGACAAGATCAAGTACACGAACGACTCGTTTTTGCACTTCTTCCGGTTCTTTTTCAATAACTTGGAGCGCGTAGGCAATGTTTTCAAAAACGGTCAACCGCGGCAACAGCTTGAAATCTTGAAAAACAATTCCAAGTTCGCGTCGCAAGTAAGGCACTTCGCTGTTTTTCATTTTTTCAAGTTCATATTCGTTGACTTTAATCTCACCTGAAGTCGGAACTTCTTGATGATACATCATCTTGATAAAAGTCGATTTGCCGGCACCGCTTGGCCCAACGACATAAACGAATTCGCCCTGTTCGATTTTAAGCGAGATATGATCAGTTGCTAAAACACCGTTCGGATATTCTTTGACAACGTTCTTATATTCAATCAAAGGAACTTCTCCCTTCCTAATTCATTAACAACACTTTACATTATATCATTTATAAGTTAACGTTTTTTTCACAGTTGTTACATTTAGGTATCATTTGCTTATCTTGATCAACGAGGATTTTCCTTTTTAAGATTCCATTGCAGATATGCGTTGATGAAACCGTCAAGATCACCGTCCATTACGCTTGAGATATTGCCCGTTTCATAATTTGTTCGATGATCCTTGACCATTGAATACGGATGGAACACGTATGATCTGATTTGTGAACCCCATCCGATGTCCAATTGTTCGCCCTGAATGGCGGCACGCTTTTTCTCCTGTTCTTCCAATTCCATTTGATAAAGTTTTGAACGCAGCATCTTTTCAGCAGTTGCACGGTTTTGAAATTGCGAACGTTGTGCCTGACTCGAAACGACGATTCCGGTCGGAATGTGAATCAAACGAACAGCTGATGAAGTTTTGTTAATGTGCTGACCACCGGCGCCTGAGGAACGGAAAACTTCCATCTTAATGTCTTCAGGACGCAAATCAACCTCAACGTCATCATCCAGTTCCGGCATTACGTTCACTGAACAAAATGACGTGTGACGTCTGCCAGCTGAATCAAAAGGAGAGATACGAACCAAGCGGTGCACGCCTTTTTCGCTTCTCAAATATCCATAAGCATTGTGCCCGGAAATAGTCAGCGTAACCGACTTGATTCCGGCCTCGTCTCCAGCTTGATAATCATCCGTTTCAACACTGAACCCGTGCTGTTCTGCCCAACGAGTATACATTCTGAGCAGCATCGATCCCCAATCTTGAGATTCGGTCCCGCCTGCTCCGGGATGAAGTTCCAAAATAGCATTGTCTTTGTCGTACTTGCCGTTCAAAAGAAGTGACAGCTGATACTCCTGCATCTTCTTCTGGGCAAGCTCGAACTTTTCTGACAATTCCGAAACGAGTTCATCATCATCTTCTTCTTGAACCATTTCAAGCAAAACTTCCAAATCTTCAATTGCCTCTTCAAGCTGATTGAAATTGTCATATTTGTTCTTTAATTCGTTGTTTTCATTGATAACTTTTTGGGCTTCTTCTTGATTGTTCCAAAAATCAGGATCTGCCATCTTAGATTCGTTGTCGGCTATTGCCTCTTGCAACCCGTCTAAGTCAAAGAGACCCCCTAAAGTCCGAGATCTTGGCACTCATGGCCTCGATTTCTTTCTTATAATCACTGTATTCCATTATTGACCTCCTAATGGTTATCCATAAAAAAGGCAGCCTCCCCGAGACAAATCCAGTGCATGATCAGCACTTTATGCCATCCGTCAGTTAACCGCCTTTTTGATTCTTACTTGTTAACGTTTGATGTTTTGACGAATTTCAGCTTTCAAGAACAAACGAGTAACTTCATATTCGATGTCGCCGATCATTTGTTCAAACATCTTGAACCCGTCAGATTGGTATTCGACCAAAGGATTCAGCTGACCATAGCCGCGAAGTCCGATCGATTGGCGCAACTGATCCATTTCGTCAATATGATCGGTCCAATGCGAGTCAACGACACGCAAAATAACAACCTTCTCAAATTCAAGCATTTGACTTGCATCGTAAAGCTGCTTTTCCTTCGTCTTGTAATTTGCTTCGGCACGATCCATTAAATACGAAACCATTTCATCAACGGTCTTACCTTCGAGATCGCTTACGGAAATGCTGTCTTCAGGAACCATTGCCGAAACGGCGAAATCAACAATTCCTTGAAGATCCCATTCCTTTTGTTCGCCGACCGCATGCATCTGAACCACGTGCTCAACCGTACGCTTGATCATCGGCATGATGACTGGCTTTAATGATTTCTCTTCCATAATGACTTGCTGACGCTGCTTATAGACGACCTCACGCTGAGCTCTCATGACATCGTCATATTGAAGAACCTGCTTGCGCGTATCGTAGTTATTGCCTTCAACGCGCTTTTGAGCAGACTCGACTTGTTTCGTAATCATCTTGGATTGAATCACGGCATCTTCATCATCCAAATTCATTGTTTCCAAGAAGCGCTTAACTCTGTCCGTCCCGAAACGAAGCATCAAATCGTCTTCTAGCGAGAGATAGAATTGAGATACGCCAGGATCTCCTTGGCGTCCTGAACGACCGCGCAACTGGTTATCGATACGACGCGACTCATGGCGTTCGGTCCCGATAACGGCTAAGCCGCCAAGTTCACGGACTCCCGGCCCAAGCTTGATATCGGTACCGCGCCCGGCCATATTCGTTGCAATCGTAACGGCACCGCGCTGTCCGGCATTCATGATGATTTCAGCTTCTTTGGCATGGTTTTTTGCGTTCAAAACAGCATGCGGAACCCCGGCCTGATCAAGCATCGCTGAAAGAAGTTCGCTTGTTTCGACCGCAACGGTTCCGACAAGAATCGGCTGTCCTTTGGCATGACGTTCTTTAATATCTTCAACCACGGCCTTAAATTTGCTCTTAAGGTTAGGATACAAAATATCCGGACGATCGTCACGAATTACGGGCTTGTTCGTCGGAATCGAAATGACTTCCATGTTGTAAATTTCACGGAATTCTTCATCTTCAGTCTTAGCCGTCCCGGTCATGCCGGAAAGTTTCTTATACATTCTGAAGAAATTTTGATAGGTAATATTGGCCATCGTCTTTGTTTCTTCTTCGATTTCAACGTGTTCCTTGGCTTCGATGGCCTGATGCAAACCGTCAGAATAACGGCGGCCGTCCATAATGCGGCCCGTAAACTGATCGACGATCAAAACTTCGCCGTCTTGAACAACATAATCCTTGTCGCGAATCATGATGTAGTTTGCTCTCAGCGCATTGTCCAAGTGGTGGTTCAATGCCGTATTGTCAGGATCGAACAGATTTTTCGTGCCAAAATATTGTTCGCCTTTGCGAATTCCTTGTTCAGTCAACGAAACCGTCTTTGATTCAAGATCGATCTTAAAATCCGTATCCTTCTCCAACGTTTTGGCAAAACGATCGGTTCTCGTATAAAGAAGCGTCGTTCCTGATGACTGGCCTGAAATAATCAATGGAGTCCGAGCTTCGTCAATCAAGATGGAATCGACTTCGTCAACGATGCAGAAATTGAGCGGACGCTGTACCATATCTTCACGATAAACGACCATGTTGTCGCGAAGATAATCAAAACCGAGTTCGCTGTTGGTCGAATAAGTGATGTCGCAATTGTATGCCTCGCGCTTTTCTTCAGGAGTTTTGCTCGTAATGTTCAAGCCGACGCTGAGTCCGAGCCAATTGTAAAGTTCTCCCATTTCGGTCGCATCACGCGATGAAAGATATTCGTTGACCGTAACGACATGAACGCCTTCGCCTGCAAGAGCATTCAGATAAACAGGCATCGTAGCCGTCAAAGTTTTACCTTCGCCCGTCTTCATTTCGGCGATATTGCCTTCGTGCAAGACGATTCCGCCAATAATCTGGACATGATAAGGATAAAGTCCAAGAACGCGCTTAGCCCCTTCGCGTGCTACCGCAAACGCTTCTGGCAAGAGATCGTCAAGCGTTTCGCCCGCTTGGTAACGTTTTTTGAATTCAGGGGTTTTTGCCTTAAGCTCATCATCTGACAGCTCAGCCATGTCTTGCGCATAGGCCTCTACTTTATCAGCAATTTTAGTCAATCGCTTAAGTTCGCGATTGTCGCTTTCAACCCACTTTTTAAGGATATTAGCCATTTACTTCATAAATCCTTTCTAACTGCTTTTAACTTTTATGATGGTTATTTCTATTATTCAGTATACCAATCTACATTTTATCATTATTTTCAAACAAATTAAAGGGCGAGCTTCAATTATCCCCGTGGCATCCGACCGAATGTTTGATTCATCAACTCCTGAGCATCTTTTGTGCTTTAATCTGCATTTTTTCAAATCGTCTCCACAACAAAAAGAACCCGGGAGAACTAATCCGGGTTCTTTAAAATTCAATTTAATTATTCTTCATCGCTTGCTTCAATCAGACCATAACGTCCGTCGCGACGACGATAAACAATGTCGATGCCTGAAGTTTCAGCATCTTCGTAGATGAAGAAATCATGACCCAACATGTCCATTTGCAAGATTGCCTCCTCGGCATCCATCGGCTTCAACGAAACACTCTTTGTACGAACAATCTCGAATTTTTTGTCTTCTGCGGCTGCTTCTTCAGGATTGGCCGTCGGGACGAACTCAAATGTCTTGAAACCCTTTTCGCGCGACTTACGGTTAAGCTTTGTCTTGTGCTTTCTGATCTGGCGTTCAAGCTTATCGGTTACCAAGTCAATACTTGCATACATATCAGGTGAGGTTTCTTCGGCTCTTAAAACAAGATACGGAAGAGGAATCGTAACTTCAACTTTGCAATTCTTATCCGAATAAACTTTTAAATTTACGTGAGCCGTTGAACTGGACGTATCTTCGAAATACTTCTCAAGCTTTGCAAGCTTCTTTTCGACGTATTCGCGAATTGAACCAGTAACTTCGATATTTTCACCACGAACATTGATTTTTAACATGGTAAACCTCTCCTTTCGCTTCTGAACATCTTTGCTCAGAAGGTTTGATATGATGTCTCATATCTCATCTACATCTATATTATAATAGAAAACGCTTTAAATAACAATCAAAAGCCTTGAGATATTTAAAAAAATAAATAACCTTCACAATTTCATCTCGCCAACGTCACAGAAGTCACAAATTTTGCGCCTGCATCTTCCAAAAGCGTTTTCGCATGGTAAAGCGTTCGTCCCGTCGTATAGATGTCATCGACCAACAAGATCTTTTTGTCGCTCAGATTATTTGGACCGACATATTCAAAAGGTTGTTTTGTTTTCATTCTCATCGCACGATCCTTGTGCGACTGCTTCAAGCGCCCTTTATTTTGGCGCATCACAAGATAATTTTCACAATCAATTTTTCCAAGCCACCCAAGAACCTGATTAAACCCGCGCGTTTTTTCAAACGTCTCCCTGTCAACCGGAATCGGGACGATCGCATATCCTTGTTTTTGAAATTCAGCAACTTTTTCTTGGAACTCATTTGCAAAAATCAAGCGATATCGATAATCCCCCATAAACTTGTATCTTGTAACGTAGGCTTTCATGTTTTCGTCATATTTGTAAAGCGCTTGATTAAAAAGCAGCTCGTACCCTGCTTTTTCCCATCTTTTGCAATCTTCACAGATTGTTTTTTCGGACATCTGCCTTCCGCAACCGGGACATGAGGTCTTAAAATCAATCTTTTCGAATTTTTGGCGACAAGCTTTGCAAACAACTGATTGCTCCAACGGTCTAAACGAAAATAAAAAGTCAAAAGTCATGTCCTGTTTTAGTTTTCTTCCGCATAATAAGCATTCATTCATTTACAATATCGCCTTGCCTTTCGATTCATCCTTTTAATCTGTTCAATCGAGCCTTTGACTCGCTTGGTATAATTATCGCAAAAAAATCTCACGTGTCCGTCCGGCCTTTCACTGCTTCTTCCGGCACGTCCAGCAATCTGAACAAGCGCAGGCAGATTGAATTCCGATGCGTCTGCACAAAGAACCAAAACGTTCAGCTTTGGAAAAGTCACTCCGCGTTCCAAAATCGTCGTCGTCACCAAGTAACGATATTTGCCGTCACGCATGGCCTGAACCTTCTCGATTCTTTCCGGATCCCCTGCATGAACCGTTGTTCCCGAACAACTTTCAGACAAAATTTCATGAAGGATTTCATGAACCTTTTCCAACAAGTCGATTGTCGGCACGAAAACCAAAAAAGGATATCCCTCATTTTCAAATTCCGTCAAAGATTTTTTAACCGCACCAGGAATTCTTTCAGAAAAAAGCTTTTCCCTTAACCGAAAGCAACAAACGACTTTGGGGACAGGAAGCGGATTTTGATGAAATCTAATCGGAAGGTAAATCACGTCGATTTCCTTCTTTTTTATCCTTCTTTGCAGTTTTTCATCAGGAGTTGCCGTCAAAAAAAGTCGAGTTCCGCCTGCTTTTAATGCATTTTTAGCAGCATATTCAAGCGATTCATTGCCAAGAAACGGAAAAGAATCGACTTCATCAATAATTATCAAATCAAACGCCCGATAAAAACGCATCAACTGGTGCGTCGTACACAGTACGAACTGAGTATAGCGATATTTTGCATTTGAACGACTATGAAGACAGATGATGTCAACCGTTGCAAAAGCCGCTTTCAATCTTGGGAAAAGCTCATTGATCACGTCGATTCTCGGTGCGGCAAAACAGATACGCTTGCCTTTGATCAAAGCATCCTGTAACGTGGCAAAGGTCATCTCTGTCTTGCCGGCGCCGGTAACTGCCCACAACAGATGGTCTCCAGGCAAAGATGCCGCTTTTAGCAAAGAATCGGATGCCGTTTTTTGCTGATTCGACAGCTTTCCGTGCCAACTCAAAACATCCGAACCATATTTTTGAAAGGCGTTGGGCTCTTTGATGCTGTATAATATAGTGGAAGTCGACATTCTACCGAGCATGATGCAATGGGGGCAATAGAAATCACCGTTTGACAGCAAAACTTCCTTTAAAGGGGTTTTTTTGCCGCAACGTTGGCAAAAAAGAAACTTTTTATCAATTTTGACAGCGGGACGCTTTTCCAAAGAAGGCAGTTCATTGAGTTTTTCTTCATCCTCCCGGCAGGAAATTGCCGTTGTTTGACGTCCATAAAACATTTCAACATTAATCATCAAACTCATCCCCCTAATATATAAATACGCAAAAATCATCCAAAATTCTTTTGAAAGGACAAAAAAATGAATCAACCCTACCTGACTATCAAAGAAGACGGCTCAGTTGAGCAAACCATCAAAAAATCACAGTTTATCTGCTGTATTTTTAGAATAAAAAACGAGGAACAAGCCCAAGAAATACTTACAAAGCAGCGTTCTTTGCATAAAAAAGCGACCCACATCTGCTTCGCTTATATGACTGGCAATCAAGACCAGATTCAGCGCGAATCGGACAACGGAGAACCGCAAGGAACTGCGGGCGTTCCCATCCTTGAAGTTTTGAAAGCAAATAAGATTCATGACGTTTTGGCAATCGTCATTCGTTACTTCGGCGGAATCAAACTGGGAGCAGGAGGCTTGATCAGGGCCTACAGCAGTTCATGTGCTCAAGCAATCGAAGCCGTCGGCATCGTCAAGCGAGTCATTCAAACAAAAGTCACCATAACGATCGAATATCCGCTTTGGGGCAAACTGCAAAATTTCTTGACAAACGAAAAAATTGCCTTGCTTGACACGATTTACACCGACAAGATTCAAGCCGTCGTCTGTGTCGATTCCGACAAGCTTAGTGATTTCAAACAAAAGATCATGGATCTGCTTGCCGGAAATTGCCTGTTTGAAACAGGAGCAGATGTTTTAAATTATGTCCAGCCGGAAATCCCGTGACTTTAGTCATGGGATGGATAGGCCCTATCAAGCTCTGTAAGGAGCTTTTTTCATCTCATTGTATTTTTGATCGTTTATATGTTTCTCGACTGCTTCTTTACTCATATTACCTGACGTGCTAATGTAGTAACCAGGCGATCATAAATGGCCGCCCCAGGATTGGGACCGCCGAATTTCCGGGTGTCGACGCAAGAAAATAAAGGCGTTTCTGTCTTTGAGCGCTTTGATGGCGCTAGTCGGTACCTCGCTAGGCGGAAAGCTGATTAAGACATGAACATGGTCAGGCATAACTTCCATTTCCTCGATTACGATTTCGTTATCCTCATCCACATAAAAATGCAAGGCAGGAATATCAATATTTAACAAAGCAGCCCTTTTTCACAGGGAAAAACGGTTTTCTTTTCCTCTACGGAAAATCCGGCCAAGAGTCTGCGCAATTGATGCGCGTTTATCTTTTTGACCTCGCTCTGATTTCTCGGCCACTGAAAGTGTCCGTTAATACAGCACGAACCCTGTTTTGTCCCAGTAAAGAGCCTTGAAACGATCGGAAAGTGTTCCGCAAAACAGAAAAATCGCATTATCATAGGCATCCAAACTAAACGCCTCGGTAACAAGAGCAGCCAATCCGTCTATCCCTTTGCGAAGATCGGTCTTACCGCAAACGAGATAGATTTTCATATTATTTATATTTGGAAACATTTTGATCACGATACCAAAGATAGTTGTTCAAATTCTTGAGTATCTCTCTCGAAACTCCGTTGTAAATTCGAATTTCAACATCTTCCGTAATAATTTTCGCAGCCATTTCCCTGACCGGTCGATATGTTTCTTTAGGGCTTCGGTCAACAAGGTTGTCTTCTGCGACGTCATCTAATTTCATATTTAAACCTCCGATATACTTGATGGCTAAAGCATACCAGGATATCGGAGGTTTATGAAGAATGCTTATTTAACGACCGCTTACTATTGTTTTCAAGTTTCTATCAAAATTAGAAAAAGCCCAAACCACAAGGGTTTGAGCTTCATTTGCGCATTCACGTTTTCTGTTTTTGGGTATAGAATCTCCACTGCTAAATATAGAGTATTGGTTTGATTTTATCAAGTCTTAGTTCTTATCTATATTCTTCCGTTAAACAAAAAAGTAAATTTAATGTTGGGTTTAAATAGTTATTTCAGTTTTTCGTATATCTCATCAGTTACTGTTTCACACCATTCTGATGATGTTTCTTCTCCCGGTACTTCAATTGCCAGATGTGAAAACCATTCATTCGGTGCTGCTCCATGCCAGTGTTTTACTTTTGCCGGAATATTGATACAATCTCCAGGTTTCATTTCTATTGCTTCTTTACCTTCTTCCTGATAATATCCACGTCCTGCAATGCAGATAAGAATCTGTCCGCCCCCGCTTTTTGCATGATGAATATGCCAGTTATTCCTGCAACCAGGTTCAAACGTCACATTAAAGATTCCAACCTGTGACGTAGATACAGGAGCCAAAAAACTTTTTCCTGTAAAATATTGTGCAAATTTATCATTTGGCTCTCCAATCGGGAATATCATCTTTTTAGCATGAGCTCTCATTGCTTCATCTTCATACGAAAGATCACCTTCGTCTATACTCCAGACATCTTTTGCAAGATTGAATGCCGCCCATCCTTTCGGCCACCCTGCATAAAATGCTATATGTGTAATCACGGCTGCAATTTCTTTCTGAGTCACTCCATGAGCTTTTGCATTTTCAAAATGATGTACTAAAGATGTATTAATCATTCCAGAAGCGATAAGTGCTGTGACTGTTATAATACATCTTGTCTTTACATCAATATCCTGATTATTCCAGTTCTCTCCAAATAAAACATCATCATTAAAATGTGCAAACTGTGGTGCAAATTCATTTAGTGCGTTTCTTCCTGCTGTCTGTACAATTTTTTTCACTTTAATCACCTGTCCTTATTTTAACTGTGTTCCATCCTTTTCTTCATTATCTCTATTCTCCTTTACTTGTTTTCGTTTAATACACCAATCCTCTGAAGCCACTCTTTCACATCATCAACATCCGCACCATGAATGTCACGCTAATTTCTATCGGATAAAATTGGTAAATACAAAATCCGGTGCCTTTGGCATTTCAATTCCCATTTTTGTCGCAACATTTTTGCAGTTAAGGAAATATGCCATATTGTTTCCAAGGATCCGCATAACCTGCTTTCCTTCGAGATCCTGTTTTATTTCATCTGGATTCGTCCCATATACCATATTCCAATATCTCGATGTAATGATTGGCATCTGCATAAGACCAAAATATTTATTTACCTGATCCCATGTGGCAGTTGTTCCGGCTCTTCTTGCTGAAACTACCACAGCGGCAGGTTTCAGGCGGAATCTGTCTCCACCGCCGTTTAAATCGGCATAAAATACTCTGTCCATAAAGGATGTGATTGCACCGCCTGCACCACCCCAGTGTACTGGCGTTCCAAATACAAATCCGTCATAATCCACTGCTATTTCCAGAAATTCATTCACGATATCATCCAAAATACATTTATTTTTTTCCTGACATTTTCTGCAGGCAATACACCCTGAAATCGGCTCGTTTCCAATCCAGAAAATATCTGTACTTATGCCATTTTCGTTTAATGCACTGGATACTTCACAAAGAGCTATATAAGTACAGCCATTTTTGTGTGGACTGCCATTGACAAGTAATACTTTCATTGATTTTTCCTCTTATGCTTACCAGTTCCTTTTTTCTTTTGAACTGTCATTATTCTTTTTTCTTTCCTCAACCAAATTCACGAACCATTCCACCATATTCGGATCTTGATGTGAGAAGAAGGAGCTTGTCTTCTTGTCCAGTTCTGCAATAGTCTTCATATCTTCATCAGAAAGTGTGAAATCAAAAACATTAAAGTTTTCTTCCATTCTCTCAATGTGTGTTGATTTCGGAATAACCACTACCCCTCTCTGAATATGCCAGCGAAGCATAACCTGTGCCGGAGTCTTCTGATATTTTTCTGCAATCTCTGCGATAACAGGATTCTCAAAGGTTCCTCCTCTGCCCTCACCGAATGGTGCCCATGCTTCTAACTGGATATCATATTTGTCTGCCCATTCCTTCATCTCTTTCTGCTGATTGAAGATGTGGGTTTCCACCTGATTTACCATAGGTTTAATGCGGTTGAAGGATGCAAAATCAACCATTCTGTCTACATAGAAGTTGGAAATTCCGATTGCTCTGATTTTTCCCTCATCGTACAGATCTTCCAATGCATGGTAAGCACCGTAAGCATCTGAAAATGGTTGGTGAAGCAATACCAGATCCAGATAATCTGTCTTTAACTTTTTCATGGATTCAAGAACTGATTTCTTTGCTTCTTCATATCCATAATGTTCAATCCACACCTTTGTTGTAAGGAAGATTTCTTCTCTTGGAATGCCTGACTTTTGGATTGCATTCCCAACCTCTTCCTCATTAAAATAACTCTGTGCTGTATCAATCGCCCGGTATCCAACTTTTAAAGCATCAAGCACACATCTTTCACATTCCTCTTTTGTTACCTGATATACGCCATATCCCAGTATTGGCATTTTTACACCATTATTTAATGAAACATATTCCATTGTCGTATCCTCCTTGTTTTCTTTCATTCATCTTACATTCATACTATATATCTGATATGTTCCCAAGAGAAGTTTCGATAAGTTTTTCAGTCTTAACCTTTCGGTTTATTCTGGTTCTTAATGATTGAACATCCATCCCATAATTTCTTTGTCACGACAAAACAGATAGCCACCGCCATGCTGCTAAGTGACCGGTGTGAATAACATTCTTTATATTACTCTCTGCATTAAAACTTTCTTTTTCATTCATATTGGTATCCTTCTATGTCACGATCTCTTCCTCTGTTTTTCCTGTTTCCAGCGTTTTTTCTTCCCCGATTGCCAAGTTCTGGACTGTTGTGCTACACCCACTAGCATGATAACATTCATAATGATTCCTCCAAGAGCTATCCTCTTTATCTGCATATAGTATCCTCCATTTTCACTTCAGCTAAAGAATAACAAAACGAGACTCCATTAGAAGTCTCGTTTTGCTATTCAGTATTAACCTTTAGATTTCTACTCATTTGAATGATGTCTTCATTTTACCTTGTTAATAGCATTTATCAACCGCTTAACCTTAACGGACGGTTTTTTCGAATGAAGAATTCCAAACGGCATAGTATAATCCCACTCTACAGGAATGATTCTGATCAGTGGATGAACACTTTCCCAACTCTTGAATGCCAATAATACTTCATTATTGTTTTCGCATCGGTTAAATGCTTCTACATTGTACAGATTAAAGTCTACAATATTGATTTCAGGATGATTTTTCATCATATCATCTCTTAGCATATCGACATAATAACTCCATCCTCTTTGCATGAGCATAAGATTTTCTCCAGCCAGATCATCAATTGTAATTTTTTCTTTTTTTGCCAGCCTGTGATGAATTGATACGGCCACACAAAATGGTTCTCTTGAAATCTCAGTGCCATCACAGCCTCTGAGTTCAAGCATTGTTTCATCAAAGATTCCAGCTATCACATCAATATTCTTTCCCATATTAGCCAGTATCTCTCTTGCATTCTCTGGTGTATTCTCAAATGTAATCAATTTAAACTTCATATCCGGATATATTTTCTGTATCTTAGGCCAAAGTTTCACAAAAACTTCCGGTGGAGTCATCGGAGATATTCCAACACGAATGATTTCTTCATTATGATTCATTGCTTCCTGCGCCCGTATCAACGATTCTTTTGAATATTGAATCAGATATTTTGCATCCTGATAGAGCGATTTACCAGCTTCCGTAATAATAAGACCTCTGTGTGTTCTTTCAAATAATTGCAAATTTAAGCTGTTTTCCAAGGAATTTATCTGTTTAATAACCGCAGGTGCACTTATATATAATTCTTCTGCCGCTTTACTAAAGCTTCCAGCCTCTACAACGCAGATAAATGTATCAAGTTGTGGATTATACATCATGTAATTCATCCCTCTTTGTGATTTTAAATCATCTGAAATGCTTTCAGTGCCCCAATAATTGCCTCTTCTTTCTCCTTCGGACATTGTGGTTGCTTTGCTCCCTCTGACCTAGGAATATTAAAATTCTCCGCTAATTCAATTCCACACTTTCTCTTCACCTGTGCAATATACAGATTAGATACCTTCATCCCATCATTATACTCTGCAACATACTTCTTTATCTCCTCATAAGCAGCCTTGCTCTCAGCCGCCGTTAAATCCATCTCGTCCATGTCAAGTCTCACATTCACATGATGCTTAGCTTAGTGGAAGTTTGGACAATAAACATACTGTCTCCACATGCGCCGAGCTTCGCATCTTGATGTCTTGATGTCAACTAAATTTTCCCAGATTTTAACCGTTTGCGGGAAACTGTCCGCTGCTGATTTTTAACCTCTTTTCTGGGTCATTCATCCCCGTTTTCCAGTTTTAGAAAACATATCCGGCGTAAATACAACATAAAAATGTTGATCTTATAGGATTTTCGATGATTCTTCGAGAAAATCGTCTTTGACATCTATACTCAACACTCGCCCGAGTTTTGAGAATGGATGTCAAATAACCCAAGTTTTTGAAGAAAATTCCCTCTCTGTTTGCGAAAACAAGTCCAAAGGAAAAAGAGGCCAAAATTACTGTGTTTTTTGCTTTGACCGTTTGCGGGAACTGGTCAAAGAGCCTGTTTCTTCTATTATATATTCATTATGCCAATATTGCCAACGTCTCGAGCCTAAGGGTCTGAGAAAATGTCCGATTTCCTATTGTCTCAACCCTTATTTACCGATGATTCTGCTGCGATGATCGTCGCTGAATATCTACAGATTCTTAATCTTCAAACTCTTCTCGACGATACTCATTATTCGCAAAAAACGAGGCGTCCCACGAAATCGGCGAAACCGTAATTTGATACGATGTTATAGACACAAAAAAACGCCACGCTTTAAGCGTGACGTCCTTTATGATTAAGCCTTCTTCTTTTTGTCGGAAAGTCCGAGCATTGCCAGAATGCTTGCGAAAAGCATCATGATGATTCCGATTACGGAAGTTTCCGATTTTTCTTCGTCGCCCATTTGCGGAAGTTCGGAAGTCTTTGCCTGTTTTTCAGTTGAAACGTTTGCGTGTTCTTCCGTTGAAACCGTCAACTGTTTCGTTGCGGTTTCTGCTTTTTGAACGTTGTTTGATTTCTTGAGAACGATTGGAGAAACGTCCGTATGGCTCTTCTTCTTTTCGTTGAGTTTTGCCTGTTCCGCCTTGATTGCGTTTTCGAGGTCAAGTTCGGCTTTAGCTTTATCGTAAGCCTTTTGCTTGACTTCCGTATTTTTCTTTGCAAATTCGAGTTCGGCTTTTGCTTCGTTCAAAGCCTTTTGCTTGTCCGCTTGATTCTTCATTGCATTTTCAAGTTCGAGATTTGCTTTTTCCAGAGCCTTTTGTGCTTCTTCAAGTTCAGCCTTTGCCTTTTCGTATGCTTGCGAAGCGTTTTGAAGCTTTTCAAGATAAGCCTGCTTTTCCGCAAGATTCTTCTTTGCGCTTTCGAGTTCGGCTTTTGCTTTCGTTAATTCAACGTTTGCCGTTTCGGCTTGAATCTTTGCGTTTTCAAGAGCCTTTTGCTTTTCCGCAAGGTATGCCTTCGCCTTTGCGAGTTCCGCCTTTGCAGTCGCAAGCTGGCTTTCTGCCAAAGCAACCGTGTTTGATTCTTCCTGCGTAAGCGCACGCGTCTTTTCGTTTGAAAGAATCACGTATTTGATGTCGTTGTAAGCCTTTTGAGCGATTTCAAGGTCTGTTTCAGCCTTTTTGACCGCTTTTTGGGCTTGGTCTGCTTCATAACTTGCCTTGACGAACGCTTCTTTTTTAGCATTTGCTTCATCGTGTGCTTCTTGGTCTGCCTTGACTTTTTCTCTTAACGTTTCTTGAGCATCGTTTTCGGCGATTCCCGCCTTTTCCATTTCGGCTTTTGCCTCGTCCATGGCTTGTTTCTTTACCTGAACGCTTGCCGTATAGGCTTCGACCGTCTTTTGAGCCTGCGTTCTGTTGTTTTGAGCCATTTCGAGCCTGTTTTTCGCATTTTCGAAGTCGAATTGAGCTTTATTGGCTGAAATCGTTGCTTCATTGAGATTGTTTCGAATCTGTTTTTGTCTGTTAGTCTCACCGTTCATTTCGGACTGTTTTTCCAAAAATGCTTTTTCGGCTTGAGTCTTTGACTTTTCTGCAACGTTAAAGTTTGCTTGAGCCTTGCTTGTTTCGGCTTTCGCATTATTCAGATTGTTTTGAAGCGTCGCGTAAGGGTTGTTGATTTCCTGTTTTCCGCCCGCTTGTTCAAACATCTTTTCATATTCCTTGTCCGTTTTGCCGTTACCCCAGTAAGCATACTTCATCGTACCCGTCACTTCATCTACCGTATTCGGAATCAAATGGAAATGAAGATTCGAGATTCCTTGAACATAACTTGTCGATACGCCGAAGAATGATTCAGATACCACCGGTCCATCAATATCGAAGCAATCAATATCCAAGCCCAGCAACGTAGTTGTATGTCCGAGTGCATTACCATCTCTTATGTCGTCCATTAGTTGACCGAGTACGGCTTGTCTGGTAAAAAGTTTCAATTCATACAAATCAGTGAACTTGTATTTGATAAAGCCCAAAGTTTCGCGAGCATCTTTCATGCCGAATTGTTGCGCGCCTTTTTGGATTGCTTTGCCATCGTGGCTCTTGTCAGGGACGTTCCAATTATCGGAAACGTAGTTTTTAGCAATGGCGTTTGACATGTCAAGCATGCCTTTTGTCACGACGACTTTGCCGACATACGGCGTAAGTCCCAGTTGGTCACGAACGTCGTTCAAGAGCGTAGCCACGAAATTAGCAAGGTCTTCCTGAACCGCTGGCGACAAGTTATTCAAATCGACCGTGACGTTCTTATCGGCTTCATCACCAAAATACGTGTCTTCATTGATTTTGTAATCATTTTGCAACTGCATGAGCATTTCGTGACGAGCCTTGATGTACGCATTTTCAAGGTCATCCGTCTTTCCGCCGTTTACGTAATCGTTATAAGCCTTGATGAATGCTTGAGCCTTTTGCTTGGAAGCATCGCTTACGATGAGCTTGTTCTTTTCAAGATTTGCAATCGCATCCTGCGCTTTCTTTTCGTTTACCTTCGCATCATTTAATGCTTTTTGCGTTGCGGTGTAGTCGGTCAAAGTCCTGTCGTATGCTTGCTTTGCCAGAGCATATTCTTTTTGTGCGTTCGCCACGATTTCGTTTTGCTTTGCGAGCTGATTTTCCAAATCCGTCTTTTCATCATTCTTGTGAGCAAGAATGTTTTTGGCATACAGATAGTCGTCTTGAGCGGATTTCAGTTCAGCTTCCGCTTTTTTCAGTTCGGCTTTTGCTTCATCAAGCCCGTTGTTTTCATACGCATCCTTGGCTTTATGATATGCTTCTTCTTTTTGACGGAAGATTTCCTGTTTTTTGGCAACGTCCTGCTGTGCCTTTTGGGATTCCTTGCTTGCATTGTCGGCTTTCGTTTTTGCATCTTCATAAGCCTTTTGTGCGTTGCTCTTAGCATTTTGCTTGTCGGTCAGCGTTTTTTCAGCATTTGCTTTGTTCTGCTTTGCTTCTTCGAGTTTTTGAGAAGCGTCCTTTACGGTGTCGACGTTTTGTTGTGCCTTGTCAACTTTGTTTTGAGCTTCATCTGCTTTTTGCTGAGCATTCGCAACATCGTTCTTCTTGTTTTCAACGTTCTTGTTTGCTTCGTCTGCTTTTTGTTGAGCATTCGCAACGTCATTTTTCTTATTTTCGACGTTTTGATTTGCATTGGCAACGTCTTGACTTGCCTTGTCGGTATTTTCCTTCGTGGCATCGCTCTTGTTTTGTTCAGCCTGGTTCAGATTGTCCTGTTTTTGAGAAACGTCGTTTTTCTTGTTTTCGACGTTTTGATTTGCATTGGCAACGTCTTGATTTGCCTTGTCGTTTTCTTTTTGAGCATTGTCTGCTTTTTGTTGAGCCTGTTGTTCGTTGTTTTTGGCATCATCGAGTTCCGACTTGGCTGTTTCTTCCTTTTGTTCCGTTGTTTGAGTCTGGACTTGAACCTGTTGTTCACTGGCTTCGTTCGTATGTAAGTCCGTTTCGTCTGCTTTTGCCGTTTGAGCCGAGCCTGCGACCGCAAGTCCGACTGCGCCGACCGTTAAAATCGTTTTTTTCATTTATGGTCCCCCTTAAACGAGTTAAGTACTTCATTAAAACAAAGATATATATATATATATATCTAAGTCTACAAT
>ERZ652622.177-NODE-177-length-17535-cov-7.64296_pt1 | contig 17535 bp, 16 predicted proteins | sample MGYA00514762_ERZ652622 | MGnify/ENA metagenome assembly ERZ652622
CAGTTACGTATCAACACCGCCTGCGTTTCCGCTGGCGTGGATTCATGTATGAATTCCTGTCGTTGATTCGCAAAGTCGTGGAGCGCGCGACAGAGGTCGCAGCGCGTTCGAGCGAATCAACGGTGGATGTCACGCAACGTTAGACGGAAACGAAGGTGAGAATGATAGATTCAGCTGCATTGGTATAGTTTCATTTTATAGCATTGCGAAGATATTTTGTGAATACAAAAAATGGTGTTGAAAAATCATCATCAACACCATTTAGTATAGACCCGGTTTTTTTGCGTATACGTGACAAGTGCCTGTAATGATTTAAACAACCCAAAATAGTTTGGCACGTTGATTTGTCAGTCGCTGCATTTGGCAAAATCACTGTCGTTTGCGGACAAATCGCTGAAAATGGGCATGATGTCCGTAAATGGGCTGATCGAAAACTGGCGATTACGGACAAAATGGTCAAAAACGGCCGTTTGTCCGTAAAAATTCAGCCGTTTCGGACCCGGTTTTACGGACAAATGCTCCAAAAACAGCCGGTTGTCCGTAAATCCCCAGCATAATGGTCAAAAATTTACGGACAAATCACTAGAAAATGGCGTTTTGTCCGTAAAATGCATTTTGCTTACGGACAAACCATCAAAAAAGGACGCTTTGTCCGTAAAACTTGAATGAAATCCTGGCACATTAGTCGAACAGCAATGCTGCATGTTCCGATTTGCCTAAACATTTCTTAAACTTTGCGGCTCATGCTTTCCAAACGCTTGTCAGCCATATTTTCATAGACTATAATAAGGAAGTTAATCAATCAAGATATATTCAGAAAGGACTTTTAATCATAATGATAATTGAACTAATCAAAGCCTTCCTGTTCGGTATCGTTGAAGGCATCACCGAATGGCTTCCGATCAGCAGCACGGGGCACATGATCCTGCTTGATCAATTTGTCAAATTGGACGTTTCAAAATCATTTTACAGCATGTTTGAAGTCGTCATTCAGGTTGGAGCCATCATGGCCGTTGTCGTCATCTACTGGAACAAAATCTGGCCGTTCCATAAAAGCAAGCAAACGGGCCCGCTGGCTCCGACCGGAATTTGGCGCTATGTCGACAAGGACATCATCATCATGTGGATCAAAATCGTGATTGCCTGCCTTCCAGCCGGCATCATCGGCGTTGCTTTCAACGACACGTTTGAAAAACTTTTCTATAACCCGGTCAGCGTTGCGATTGCGCTGATTGTTTTCGGGATCGCGTTCATTTGGATCGAAACGGTTCACAAAAACAAGCGCGCCAAAATCAATTCGCTTGCCGAGCTTTCATACTATACGGTTATTTTGATCGGTTTCTTCCAATTGATTGCCGCTGTTTTCCCGGGAACGTCTCGTTCAGGCGCAACGATCGTCGGGGCCTTGATTCTTGGCGTTTCAAGAACCGTTGCCGCAGAGTTCACGTTCTTCCTGGCAATCCCGGTCATGTTCGGCGCTTCATTGTTCAAGCTGCTGAAATTCGGTTTCGTCTTCTCATCTGCTGAACTTTTGATTTTGATCGTCGGTTTGATTACTGCATTCGTTTCATCAATCATCATTATCAAATTCTTGATGCAATATATCAAAAAACACGACTTCAAGGTCTTCGGATGGTATCGCATCGTCCTTGGCCTGCTGGTGCTGCTTTACTTCTTGGTCATCAAGTAGATTTTTGGCACTGCATTTTTCATTAAAAAGACAACAAAAAAACCAGGATTCAAAAATGAGTCCTGGTTTTTTTGCTTTAAAAAATCAGTTGCAATATCTCCACTTGTCATCCGTGATGATTCGGGCAACGATCAGACCGAGCGGCAAGAACATGACGATCAAAAGCGCCTTCGTCAGCCACAATGCCCCGTCAGAAATCGACGTGACGCCGATGTTGTAGATTGCACGGTACATGTAAAGCCCGGGAACCATGATGACGATTGAAGGCACCGTCAGCGAAATGCGCGGATAGTGCATCCTCTTATATACGTATGATGCGAGCAGTCCGGCGGTCAAGGCGCCGAAAAATGCGGCGACGCCGGGCGCCAACCCGCATAAATCAACCAGTTCAAGGCGAAGCGTATTGGCAACGGCTCCGATGCATCCTGCAATGGAAGCCATTTTGCGCGGCGAATTGAACATGATCGAGAAACCGTAGACCCCGCAAAAACTGGCAATGACCCGTAAAAACATCAATTGCAAAACGGTCAATTGAAGCGGCATGAAGTTTTCCGGCTGCAAGTGCACCACAAGCGCAGTTACCCAGCCGACAAGCGTTGCGACACCAATGATGACGATTGCGTGAGCCAGTCGCTCAAGACCTGAGCGCATGTCCATTTTGGCAATGTCAAGGCCGCTCGTAATGAACGGAAATCCCGGGATAACGAACAGCATTGCACCGATATAGCCGGCTTCGTGTCTGGCCGCAACGTTAAACAAAAGCTCCATCGCATGAAACGACAGCGTATATGACAGGCAGGCGACCATTACGCTGACTGCCACGCACGCCAAAAGCGTAATGTGCTTGTCAAGCATCTTGCGTCTCGTATAATTTCCTAATCCTGCTCCGATAAACGAACCGATCATTTCAATAATGCCGCCGCCAAGCAAAAAGACGAAGGCACAGCATGCAAGCGCAGATGCCAAGCCGACTTGATACGGTTTGTAATTGCCAGGAGTTGCCTGAATCTTGTCGAGTTCGTCATGAATCTCTTCAAGCGTCATCTTAGTTTCCTTGCGGTTGATTCTTTTGACAAAATGCTCCATTCGGGTCAATTTATCGGTATTGACGCCCGTCGTCGGAAGAGACAGGGCCTGCGTATAGGACTGCCCGTCCTTGTCGATGCATGTGAACTCGATTGAAATCAATCCGATATCTGCCGAACAGACCAGGCCTAATTTCCTGGCCATGATGTTCATTGAATCACGAACGCGCCATGCTCCGGTTCCGCAAGAAAGCATCATCAATCCAACTCGTCCCACGACGGCTGCTTTTGCCGGAAGACTGGCCGTTCTGGCCAGATCATGATCGTCATCCGGAATAAAGTCGTGCCAAGGCATCGCCATGTGATGTTTGTGATGCTTTTGATGCTTCTGAGACAAATGAATGCTGCTTCTTTGTCTCAGCTCTTCTTCTTTGCTCATGTCAATTCCTCCAAATATTTTCCTCGTTAAAAACACTTTCAATTTTAGCACAGTTTGAAAAACTGAAAAAGACTCGGAAAAGATGTAAACGCATCCCCGAGTCTTTTTGTTATTTGTACATATATTCTCTGATCCAGAATTTCTAAAAAATTCACGCAATCAGTCTTCAGAAAGTATAAACGTTAGCTTTTTCTCGTGTCGGAGTTTCCAGCGCCAAACACAAATCATCAAGCGTCATCTCAACGAAACACAGCTCTTTTTTCGTTCTGGAAACCGCCGTATAGGCAAGTCCGTAATCAACCGCTTCAAGCACGTAAACGCGTTTGGCGCCGCTTCCCTGTGCTTTATGAATCGTCAGCGCATACGCCAGAAGCAGATCTTCTTTGGCGCGCCAAATCGGCAGCACATATTCCTTTTGATCCGTTTTGACGACGACTTTGCCGTTTTTGTTCTTTTCGCTCGGAAGTTCCAGGGAAACGATCTTGCCAAATTCAGAGTTCGTATAGCCATACTTTTGATACTGATCGTCGTTTCTGTAGAAGACGACCTCTGCTCCGACAAAAAAGCCGCCACGTCCGTAACCGTTCTTATACTCGAAGGGGACAATGTTTTGTTTGCCTTTTGAAAGCACTTTGAAAAACTGCTCGTTGATTCTGCCGACCGTTGCATTGCGATAAGCAATAATCATGCAGTCCTCAAGCGGCAGGTGCTTCAGCTTGTAAGCAATCATGTCGTCTGCTTTTGACTGCTTGAAGACGTGCAGCTGCTTGAGGTTTTTCGTATTCTTATAGCGGCACTGCGCAATAAACATGCGCACTCGTTCATCCTTGCAGCGCAGGTTGGCCTGAAAATCAAAGTGCGATCCGGATTGAATCAACAGCTGCATGACGTTGCCGCATACTTCAAGCGCATCCTCATCCTGACTGACCGGAGGAAGCTGCTTGTCATCGCCTAAAAAGATGAAGCGATAGTCGTTTCCGACGTATTGCAGCAGCGTTTTCAGCATGTCTTGCGTAACCATTGAAATTTCGTCAATCACGATAACGTCATAGTCGTCCCCGTCGATCAGCTCGCTTTGACTGTTTTCAAGCTCATAGATCACTTTTTGAATCGTCTCGTTGTGCTTGAAACCGCACTTTTCCAGATTGATTCGCGCTTTGTGCGTCGGTGCAAGCGCCAAAACCCGCTCATGATCCAAAATTTGCCCAAGCGTATACGTCTTGCCGCTTCCACCGACTCCAAGCAGGCTGATGATGCGATGATTGTTTTGAAAGATCCAGTGGATAAACCTGAACTGTTCTTTTGTCGGCCGATATTCTTTTGGAGGATGCCGGAACGGCAGCTTTTGTCTGGTCGTCTGCTTCAAAAGCTTTTCGATCAACCGTTCACCCAGACATTTTTCTTTAAGGTGCACCGTATTTTGGCAATTTCTGTCGCAAATAAAGCCGAATTTCCTCAGCTGCTCTGCATTTTCCAAAACGGGCTCGGAAGAAAGCGGCATGACCTCGCCCTGTTTCTTCAAATAAACCAGATCGTCGCAGCCTTTGAGGTGACGCTTGGCCTGCGTGTCGAGCAGGTCGTTTTGAAGCAAAAGTTTTTCGATCATCTCACGTGAAAAGATTTTCGTCAGCAAAAGTGCAAAAACCTTTGACTTCTCCCACTTTGTCTTAAAAAAGCGATCTTCTTCCAAATAATCATTGAACGAAGAGCGCAGATACAAGCTGCCGATTTCAGGCAGGTATTTTTTGTAATAGCCTCGATCGTCCAAAAGCGCAACCGACATGAACCCTTTGAACTTGACCTTTTTTGGCTTCGTGACCTCTAATTCGTGCCACTTGCCGTCACAAAATTTTTTCTTTTGCTCGTCGGTCATCCCGTTGATGAAAAATTTCACCTTTTCATATTCCTTGAAATCCGTTTTGGCAATCGGCGTCTTGTTTTTGGCGAGCTGCAAAAATTTGAAACGCATCTTTTTTGAAAAAGAAGTTTCATCAATTTTTGCGATTTTTTCCTTTAAGCCGGCAATTTTTTCAGCACCATGCTCTGATGCCTCCTGCAAAGAAGACGCTGCTTTTTCCTTGTCTTGTCTGCTGACATAAATTTTTGTCAGCAGTTTCCATGCCTGCCCTTGATTTTTCTCCGTGTCGTTTTTCGTATGCAGTTCAAGAAATTTTTCCGCTTCGTCAAATTCCCGCAAAAAATAATGGCACTTGCCCAAGTAGTAGCAAACGGACAAAAAGCCGGCATTTTCTTGAAAAACGCGCTCAAAAAATGCCATGGCCTGCTGATAATCTTTTGCCTTGATTTTGGCGATTCCTTTTTGATACGTTTCGGCAAGCTTATCCATGAAAGCATTTCCTTTCTTAACAAATTCTTATTTCATTCATAATACTTTTCTCTAGAATAATATGATACGCTTTATTCAAGAAAACTTTCAAGGAGTGATTTTTTTGGTACGTCGCTTATTATGGTTGCTGATGTCTGTCGTAAGTCTTTTGCTCTTGATCGTCGGAATTGTTTTTCCGATCGTGCCGCAAGTTCCGTTCCTTCTCACATTTTTGTACAGTCTTTCAAAGTTTTCACCGCGGTTTCACAAGTGGCTCCTGAACACGAGAGTTTACCGCCGGCTAAAAGGCTTCATGAATAATGAAAAAGAAAAAATCGGCATGAAACGCTTGTCAAAAAGCAGAGTCAAGCTCTAAAAAAGAGGTCGGAAACGGCCTCTTTTTTGTTTGCTCTTGATGCCGCATGCAGTGTCTGCACCGCCAAAAGCAAAAGAACGCCCCACGCAAGCGAAGCGTTCTTTTAACGATTGCTGAAAACAAGTCTGATCTGCCGACAAACGATGATCGTTTCCGTTGCCTATTTTTCTTCCATGGCTTTTTTCAATGCCGCAGCCAATGCGCTTTCCTGCGGCTCGTCGTCTTGGTTGATTTTTTTCAGCAAGCGACGTTCTTCGTGCTTGCTCATCTTCTTTTTGCCTTTTCTGCCGCCGAGTTTTTCAGTCGTTCCGTCATACTTGCAGCGGAAATATTCGCCTTTTTCGCCGGAGACGATCAGCATCTTCTTGTGGCACTGCGGACAGCGGTGATTGGAAACTTTGGCTTCGGCACGGCGTTTGTAGTCGCACTCTGCATTTGAACAGACCAAAAGCTTGCCGTCCCTGACCTTCTTTTCCTTCAAGAAAGCTCCGCATTCAGGGCATTTCTTTTGCGTCATGGAGAAGTCCTGGTACTTTTTGGTCGAATTCTTGACTTCGCTGACGAGTTTTTTCGTATCGTTTTTTATTTCTGCGATGAACTTCTGGCTTGAAAACTTGCCCAAAGCAATGGCTTCAAGCTGCTTTTCCCATTTTTCGGTCAGTTCCGGCGTCACCAGGGACGGATTGACCAGTTCGAGCAGCTGGCGGCCTTTGCGCGTAACGCGCAAAAAGTTGCCGGAGCGTTCCATTAGTTCTGATGACACGAGTTTTTCGATGATTTCTGCGCGCGTTGCCGGAGTCCCCAGACTGTATCTTTCCATCAAGGCAAGCAGACCGCCTTCGGTCAATGGATTCGGTGGCGTCGTCAGCTTTTCTTTGACTTCAAAAGTTCCTTTGATTTGTTGTCCTTCTTTAAAATGCAGTGCTTCGCCAGACGTCTGCGCATTTTCTTTCCATCCCTTTTGCAAAACGGTCGTCTTGGAAAAATTGAATCTACGATCGCCAAAAGAAACGGTGATTTTTTCCTTTTGCTCGCGATACTCAGGCGCAAAAAGCATTACGAACCGTTTGACGATCATCCCGTAAATTCGATGCTCATCGCTTGACAGCTTGGCATAGTCGGGACGCTGCTCAGTCGGAATGAGCGCGTGGTGATCGGTCACTTTTTCGTTGTTGAAGACCTTTTTTTGAACGACTTTTGCGCCCTTTCCGGCATATTCCAAAGCTTCCGGCACCATTGAGCCGACTGCCTGCAGGCGTTCTTTCATCGTCGAAATCATGTCGGTCGACAAATATTTGCTGTCCGTTCGCGGATAGGAGACGATTTTGTGAACTTCGTAGAGACTTTGCACGACGGACAAGGTCTTTTTGGCAGAATAGCCGTACTTTTCGTTCGCCGCACGTTGAAGCTCGGTCAGATCATAAGGTAACGGTGCTTTTTCGGAGTGCTCCTTGACGGTGATTTTTTCGACCTTGCCGATTGTTCTTTCAAGCTCCGAAACGATTTTTTGCGCTGCTTCTCTGTTCTTGATGCCGTAAGGATTTTTTTGTTCCATCAGTGCCTTTTGATTCGATGCGTTCAACGCAATCTGATAGTATTTTTGCGGAATGAAGCTTGAAATTTTGTCTTCCTGCTTCAAAACCAAGGCCAAAGTCGGCGTCTGCACGCGCCCGGCCGACAAATTGTCCTGATATTTCACGGTCAAGGCACGCGTTACGTTGAGGCCGACAAGCCAGTCTGCAGTTGCGCGCGCCAATGCCGATTGATACAGATCATCATAATCAGAAGCAGGTTTCAGCTTGGCAAACCCTTCCTTGACGGCTTTTGTCGTCTGAGAAGAGATCCACAAACGCTTGACCGGCTTGTTGAACCTGACGTACTGCAGAATCCAGCGTGCCACAAGCTCGCCTTCTCTTCCCGCATCCGTTGCGATCACGGCTTCTTTGATGTCCGATCTCTTTGCCAGACGTTCGATTGCCTGCAGCTGATGCCTCGTTTTTGGCAAAGGCTTCGTTCCGATGAACTTCGGAAGCATCGGCAAAGTCTCAAGCTGCCATTTTTGCCAATCCTTGTTCAGATCTTCCGGCATTTTGAGCCCGAGCAGGTGCCCCAATGCCCAAGTGACGATCACGCCCTCTCCTTCAAAATAATCCTTATGTTTTTCCGTTGCTCCGAGAATCTGGCTCAAATCTCTGGCAACGCTCGGCTTTTCAGCCAAAATCAGTTGTTTCATTTACTTTCCCTTCTTGCGGGATCGCCCGCACAAATGCTGTCTGCTTCGATTCTGCCCAAAACGACGCTGCCCGGTCTGATCCAGACATTGTCTTCAATAATCGTCCCCGGCAAAACGACCGAGTTGCTTTCGATCACAACGTTGTTTCCGATTCTGATCGGAAGCTCGCTGCACCAGTGATCGCGACGCAGCTTGGGATCTTTTGCATGATTGCTCGTGTAGATTCCGACGTTTTCTCCGATGGTGACGTTGTTTCCAATCGAAACCTCGTTGCAATCGATGATTTTTAAGTCGCAGCCTGCGTCAAAGTCGTCGCCGATGCTCAGATTAAAGCCGAATTCGGTAATGAATCCGTCAGCGATGCTTGGATTTTTGCCCAGTTTTTCAAACAAGGACCTTAATTCGTCAATGTCCGTTTCATGGCGGTTGTAGCGTCGACACGTCTCATAGGCAAAACTTCTTGCGCTTTCAATCAGCGGATCGTAATCATAATAGAGACGTCCGCCGTTCGTAATCTTTTTGACGTGTTCTGTTTCTTCTTTGGTTAATTTATGTCGTCTGTTCAGATCCATTGCAAATTCCTCTTTTTTAATTATAACAGTTTTTTGCTAAAATATAATTTGAGGTGATGATTATGGAAAATTACTACAGCCTTACGGATGAAAAAATCATCCAGGCAAAGCAAAGAGCACAAAAATTGTGCGTTGAATACAACGAAAAAGTCAATCAAAAAAATTTTTATGATGAAGCATTGCTTAATGCGCTGCTCAAAAAAGTCGGCAGAGATCCCTACGTTGAACCAAATTTCCGCTGCTTTCTGGGTTCAAAGATCGAACTTGGCGATGAGGTGTTTTTGAACCATGACGTTACGCTTCAGGACATGGCGGAAATCACAATCGGAAACAACGTCAACATTGCGCCAAGAACAGGCATCTTCACTGAATTTTGCCCGAAAGACAAAGAACTCAGAAGACAAAAAACACGCTACGCCAAACCGGTCGTGATTGAAGACGGCGTCTGGCTCGGCGGAAACGTGACCGTCTGGGGCGGAGTCACGATCGGCAAAAACAGCATCATCGGAGCAGGTTCGGTCGTCACGGCAAACATTCCGGAAAATGTGATCGCAGTCGGCAATCCTGCCAAAGTCATCAAAAAAATCGAAGCAGACTAAAAGCTCGCGACCCAGGGGTGTCGCGAGCTTTTTTCGGGTATTCAAAACTACCGTTTGTCGTTTAATTCAACCAGATGACCGTTTTTGCTGTAGACGATCCATTCCGATAAATTCACGATATGATCACCAATGCGTTCAAGCAGTCTGGCAACCAGCAGATAGCTTGAGGTTGCAACGGCCGTCTTTGTTTCATGCTGCATCTCCTTGACGATCAGATTGCGGCAGACTTTGTACTGCTCATCAAGCTTTTTGTCTTCTTGCGCAATGTTTCTGGCGCTTTTTTCATCTGCTTTGACATAGGCATCAAGCACTTGTTCAAGCATCTTTCTGATGTCTGCCGTCATCGCCGAGATTTTTTCTTCAATCTGCGGCACGCGCGGATTTCCTTTGACAAGAATCGTTTCCTTGGCAATGCTGACGGCATGGTCACCGATGCGTTCAAGATCGGAGCTGGCTTTCAAAACGCTGACGATCGTGCGAAAATCGCTTGCGACCGGCTGTTGCAAGGCAATCAGCTTCAAAGCCTGGTTTTCAAGCTGCATTTCGCCGCCGTTGATTTCCTGATCATCGTTTACGACCTCGTTTGCGAGCTCCTTGTCATGTTCGATGAAGGCTTTGGTCGAACGATAAATCTGTTCGCTGACGTTGATGCCCATTTCCATAAAACGAACGTTGAGTTTTCTCAACTCATCATAAAATATTTCATGCATCAAAAATTCCCCCTTATCCGAAGCGACCGTTCAAATAGTCATCCGTAATTTTTTCTTTTGGTCTAAGAAACATTTCTTCCGTGCGATCGTACTCAATCAGATCACCGTTCAAAAGCAAAGCCGTCCTGTCCGAAATTCGCGAAGCCTGCTGCATGTTGTGCGTCACGATGATGATCGAATAATCATTTTTAAGTTTCAGCAGCGTATCTTCAATCTTGGAGCTGGAAATCGGATCCAGGGCACTGGTCGGCTCATCCATCAAAATGACTTTCGGATGGACCGCAAGCACGCGCGCGATGCAGATTCTTTGCTGCTGACCGCCGGAAAACGCCAACGCGCTCTTGTGCAGGTCGTCTTTGACTTCATCCTAGACGGCCGCCTGCTTCAGGCTTTCTTCGACGCGCTGATCGATAAAGTCTTTTGGCTGCTTTTTGCCAAGCCGCAAACCGTATGCCACGTTGTCATAGACCGAAAAAGGAAACGGATTCGGCTGTTGGAACACCATGCCGACTTTTTTGCGCAGATCGACGACATCGACGTTTGGCGCATAGATGTCTTGATTTTCAAAAGTAAAGCTTCCGGTAATCGTCACGTCCTCGAGCAGATCGTTCATGCGGTTGATGCAGCGCAGATACGTCGATTTGCCGCAGCCGGAAGGTCCGATCAAGGCCGTGATCTCATTTTCATGAAAGTTCATGCTGATGCCGTGCAAGGCCTCTTTTTTGCCGTAATAAAGATGCACGTCTTCTGTTGAAATAATTTCTGCCATAGTGCCTTGCTATATAAAACGTGAACAAATATAATCATTAGTTGCAAATGATTATATTTGAGAAAGAAATATAGTTTTTCCTTTCTTAATTTTATTTGTTAACGTCAACGATAGTATTCCCGTATCCTAACTAGAGGGTAACGACATTGACTATCTCTTTTAACTTAAGGGTGTAGCCCACCCCGTTAGTTTTTTAAATTAATGCTAGTAAGTTCATTACCGCATTTTCATCTCTGCCCATGATGGCACCGCATTCATAACAAATATATTCGTTATGTTTTGTTTTGCGTTTCATGTTGCCGCCAAGCCCAATTTTGTCTTCGCCAGTCTTGACGAATCCGCATCGAGAACATCTTTGCGTGCTCGGATAGAATTTGTCAGCTAAAAATAATTCTTTGCCGTACCATTGGCATTTATAATCTAAAACCTGTCTGAAATAGCCAAATAATGACCGATGTAAACCTTTCGAAGCAACGTGACTCATCTGCATCTGTTTCACAGTTAAATCTTCAATCGCTATCTTGTCATAATCGGTAACTAGCTTAGTAGTAAATTTTTGGATAATATCGCGTTGGATATTAGCAACCCGTCGATAATCACGCTGTAACTTGGCTTTCGTTTTAGCGTAATTGTTCGACTGGACTGCATTTTTTCCACTTACCATCCGTTTTCTGGCTAATAGTCGTTGGTAATGCTTGATGCGCTTATATAAAGCACTTAAATTACGAGGCAAAGTTTTGACTTGACCTTCTGTATAGTCAAAGTGACCGACGTTAAGATCAACTGCCGTTTTTTGATTAGTCTTGACTTTTTTGACCACATCTGCTTCAAAAGGTAAGCTAGCCCAGTATTTACCATTTTCACGATAGATTGATACAACTTTTAAGTCACCATCTAAAGACTTGGCTCCTTTGAAACGAATATCGCACCAGTTTGTAATACCTCGGGGTTTATCTAACCTTAGTTTGCCTTTGACAATCTTGGCTCTATCAGTCTTAAATCCTTGCCGTGGTGCTTTCTTGGATTTGAATTTAGGTTTGCCCCAGTCAGGCATAGCTTTGTCAAAAAAGTTTTTCCACGCCTTGCCTAAGTCATCGATAGCCAATTGCAAACAACGTGCTGAAAGTTGATATTGCCAATCTTCTTTATTGGCAACCAATTCATCACGGACTTTGCGTTCACTAGGCTTAAGGGTCTTATCTTCTAGTATTAAGGCACTATCGTACATATCGTTCCACAGGGCTAAGCCTTGATTCCAACAATAGCGCCGATAATCGCATAAGTCGTCAAGAACCTTTTTCATCTTCTGATTTGGATATAATCTGACTTTTTGCGTTCGTATCATAAACATCACCACCGTTCAAAGATTTGTCATTTTTAAGAATGCTTTTATATTTTCGCAAGCCATATAAACGACAAGAGAATACATGAACAATGCTTATCATATCGTCAACCATTTCTTGAGTTGGGCTAGTATCAACATTATTAAGCACAACGATTTTAGTACCATGCATTTCACATAAATGCTCGAACCAGTCATATCCAAAGCGGATAAATCTGTCTTTATAAGTAATGAAAATAGTATCAATTTGGTTATTCATCACTTCTTCAAGCAATTTATTCCATTTTTTACGATTATAATTTAATCCGCTTCCAATATCTGTAATAGTCTCGTTAAGAATAACGCCTTTGGCATTAGCGAACTGCCTAATAAAATCAATTTGATTTTTTAAATCATCTTTTTGACCATTAGTTGATACTCTGGCATAAGCCACATTTTTTCATTGTGTAGCACTTGACTGACCGATATAAGCTAAATATTGTTCTTCTGTATAGTATCTTCGATTAGTGGGAGTACGATAAGCTTTTAACGTACCATTATTATCCCAACGTTGCAGAGTTAATACTGTTACTCCTAAGCGTTTAGCCATTTCTTTAGGTTTTAGTATTGACATAATATTCACCTCACGTTTTATCTTTCTGTAAACATTATATCATATTTGATTAGATTTTACCGTGTTTTTAGCAACAGTTATTTTCCTCCTATCCGAAATTGCCGGAAACATAGTCTTCCGTCAGCTTTTCATGCGGCGTTTGGAAAATGTTTTCCGTCTTGTCGTATTCAATCACGCGTCCCAGGTGGAAAAATGCAGTGTAGTCACTGATTCTTGAGGCCTGTTGCATATTGTGCGTCACGATGATGATCGAATAGTTCTTGCGCAGCTGTTCCAGCGTATCTTCAATCTTTGAAGTCGAAATCGGATCAAGCGCGCTGGCCGGTTCGTCAAGCAGCATGATGTCCGGTTTCATCGCGCAGCATCTTGCAATGCACAAGCGTTGAGCCTGACCGCCCGAAAGAGCAAAGGCGCTTTTGTCAAGCTCATCTTTGACTTCATCCCACAGCGCTGCCTGCTTCAGGCTTTCTTCGACGCGTTTGTCGAGTTCTTCCTTATCGGTCAAACCGTTTGCCTTCAATGCATACGTGATGTTTTCCCGAATCGATTTGGCAAACGGATTCGGTCTTTGAAACACCATGCCGATGTGTTTTCTGACTTCGTACACGTTGATGTCTTTGGCATTGATGTCGACTCCCCTGTACCAGATTTTGCCGGTAACGTTTGCGACCTTGTCGTTCATGCGGTTCAAGCTGCGCAAAAACGTGGATTTACCGCAACCGGAAGGCCCGATCAAAGCCGTAATCTTGTTTTTTTCAAATTCAAGGTTGCCATCGAAGAAAGCATGATGGTCACCATAATATACCTGAAGATTTTCCGTCTTCAAGGCAAGATTTTCAAAACTCAGCATCATTTTTCCCCCTTAATTTGCAGCCGTCAATTTTTTGTACAGGAAACGTCCCAAGGCGCGTGCCCCGAAATTGAACAATAGGATGACAACGATCAAAACGGCAGACGATGCGCTCGAAACAACGCTTGCGTCCGGCACGACCGCCTCTGTATTTACCTTCCAGATATGCACGGCCAAGGTTTCGGCAGGTCTGTTCCAGTTCAAGAAGCTCGTTGCAGAAAACGGGTTCCAATTGCCGTAATCAACTGCGGGAGAACTTTGACCCGCCGTGTAGATCAAAGCTGCGGCCTCACCGAAGACGCGCCCGGCACTCAGGATGACGCCGGTCAAAATACCGGGGAGCGCGGCCGGCAATACGATGCCTTTGATCGTTTTCCATTCGGAAAGGCCAAGGGATGCTCCGGCCTCGCGCTGAAGCTGCGGAACGTCTCGCAACGAGTCTTCGATGTTTCTCGTCAAAAGCGGCAGATTGAAAAACGTCAACGCCAAAGCACCGGCAAGAATCGAAAAGCCCATCTTGAACTTGATGACGAAAAACAGGTAGCCGAACAAGCCGACAACGATCGAAGGAAGCGAACTCAAGATTTCAATCGTCGTTCTGAGAACTTGAGCAAACCAGTTGTCTTTTGAAAATTCCGACAGGTAGATGCCGGATCCGAGCGCGATCGGAAACGAGATGATCAAGGTCAAAATCAAAAGATACAACGAGTTGAACAACTGATCTCTGATGCCGCCCCCAGCCTTAAAGGCTTCTGCTTGAGAGGACAGAAAACGTAAGGAAACGTCCGGCAGCCCGGTTCCCAAAATGTATCCCAGCAAAAACAGCAGAATCAAAACTACGATTGCAACAAACGTCCAAATAACTCCGGTTGCGACTTTATCGCTCGTTTTCGGATTCATTTTTTCATCTCTCCTCTCTTGGCAATCAAACGGACAAGCAGGTTAAAGAACAGCGACATGAACAATAAGATCAAAGCCAGCGACCACAATGCGTTGTTCGACAAAGTCCCCATGACCGTGTTCCCCATCTGACTCGTCAATTGACTTGTCAGAGTTGCGGTCGGAGTCACCAGACTCTTCGGCATCAGGCAGGCATTGCCGATGACCATTTGAACGGCCAATGCTTCACCGAACGCTCTGGCCATCCCGAAGATGACCGCCGTAAAAATTCCCGGTGCGCTGGCACGCAAAATAACTTTGTAAATCGTCTGCCATCTCGTTGCGCCAAGCGCCAGGGAAGCCTGGCGGTAGTGCAAGGGAACTGCCTTCAAACTGTCGATTGTCAGCGACGTGATCGTCGGCAGAACCATGACGAACAATACGATCGTTCCGGAAAGGATCCCAAAACCGGTTCCGCCGAAAACTTTGCGAATAAAGGGCACGATGACCGTCAAACCGACATAGCCGTAAACGACGGACGGAATTCCGACCAAAAGCTCAATCACGGGCTGCAGGAACTTTGCGCCGTTTTTGGCATACTGCGTCGTGAACAAGCCGATTGCCAAAGCAAACGGTGTTGCCGTCAACGCGGACAGCACCGTAACGGCAAAGGACGTCATAATCATCGGCAAAGCTCCGACTTTCTTTGCGCCGGCTGCAGGATCCCAATCTTTGCCCGTCAAAAAATCTCCTATGTTGACCTTGTCCTGCACAAACGTCGCAATTCCTTTTGACGTTATGAAATAAAGAATCGATGCCACCAAAAGAATGATCAGCGTTAAGCTTAAGTAGCACCAGAAATGACCACGTTTGTCCTGCATCGTTTCCTTTGAAGGGTTGGTCAGCTTGTCTTTGATCTCATCCATTAACAAAACCTCTCATCTTTAATCAAAAAAGCAAGTCCCTGCCCACACCAGGACCTGCTTTCCTTAAACCTGACTATCTGTTATTCACTAACTTTGCCGTTTGCGTCCTTCTTGACCTTCATATCATGAATGCTGATGTAGCCAAGTTTTTTAACAAGGCTTCCTTGAACGTCGTCAGAAAGCATATAGTCGATGAACTTCTTGGCTTGACCCTTTGCTTTGCCGTTCGTGTACATATGTTCATATGACCAGATCTTCCACTTGTTCGTCGTGATGTTCTTGTCGGTCGGAGCAACGTTGTCGAGGCTCAAAGTATGCAAGCCGTCAGTCTTTGCGTATGAAAATGCAAGGTAGCTGATTGCCCCGGGAGTCGTTGAAACGATCTTTTGAACCGTCCCGTTTGAATCTTGTTCCTGTGCTTTGACTGCTGACTCGCCGCCCAAAACGGCACCTTCAAACGTTGCGCGCGTGCCGGAACCCTTCGCACGGTTAACGACCGTAATCTTTTCGTCCTTGCCGCCGACGTCTTTCCAGTTCGTAACCTTGCCCGTGAAGATGTCTTTTAATTGGCTCATTGAAAGGTTCTTGACCGTCACGTCAGAGTTGACGACCGGCGTCATGCCGACAACGGCTACCTTGTGATCCTCGATCTTCTTAGCATCGATTCCGCTTTGTTGTTCTGCAAAAATATCTGAGTTGCCGATCGTTACGGAACCTGCTTGAACCTGACTGAGTCCCGTCCCGGAACCTCCGCCTTGAACCGTGATCGTTGTGCCTTTGTTTGCATCCTGATATTTGGAAGCAGCCTGTTCGACTAACGGCTGCAAAGCAGTTGATCCGACAATCGTAACTTTTTCATTCGATTCTGATTTGCCTGAGGATGTCTTGCTGTCGCTTGATCCCCCGCCGCAGCCCGCAAGAACGACTCCGGCCAAACCTAAAACAAGCAATGATGAAAAAAGTGATTTCTTTTTCATAAAATATGTGTCCCTTCTGTGGTTGAATTTGCTAAACTCACCCGCTGAGGTCTTCCCCTTACGAGTACATTGTCTATGTTATGCCTGGGTTGTAAAGTTAAAGTCTTGATTAGGTAAAGCGATTGTAAATGTCTTGTAAATCCAAACACAACGCCATTTTTTTGTGGCATAACTTTAAATAAGGGATATTAAATAAAGGCAAGGAGGAATTTTGAATGAATGAATACGTAATCGCACTGACGGAAAATCTGCCCTTGTTCACGGGAATCAACGACGCATGCAACGAAAACGGATGGTTCGTCTGCAATACGACTACGATAAACGATTTGAAAAAAAATCTGCTGAAACGCGATCCGATCGGCATCATTTGGGATCTTGAATATGAAATTCCCGCTGCTACGCTTAAAGATTTGAAAAACCTGCGCAAAAATTTCCGCGAACCGATCATCGTGCTCGCCAAAGAAAAGGACATCGATTATGAGGTCAAGCTGTTTGAAACCCAGGTCAACGACTACATAACCGCGCCGTTTGACTATTCAGACATCGCGATTCGCCTAAAGCAGCAGCTTAAGCTCAAAATGCTGCTTCACAAGCCTAGGAATTCATTTGACGAAGCAGACGAAGACTCTGCATTTCAAGAACGAATCTTTGAACTAAACGGCATCACTTTGTGCCTCGATTCTTTTCGCGCCATCAAGGACGGAAAAGATCTTCAGCTGACGCCAAAAGAATTCAAACTGCTGGACTACCTGGCCAAGCACTGCGGTCAGGTTCTGAGCCGCGAGCAGCTGCTTCAGGGCGTTTGGGGCTATGACATCCTGGGCACGAGCCGCATCGTCGACATCCACATCAGCCACTTGCGAGACAAGCTCGAAGCCGATCCGAACACGCCTTTGTGGATCAAAACCAACCGCGGTTTCGGCTATTCGTTTTCGGGCAAGATAAAAATCAAGGCATGAAAAAAGCCGAACAAGGGCGGTCGACGTGCGACTGACTTTGTCCGGCATTTTTTGTTTTGATGACTTTTTGTCAAATGCAGTGCTGCGCATCCACTGCTCAAAAAACCGGATGATTTCCAGCAATGGTTATAATGCCCTTTAAGTATACAGATGGAAAAGAAAATTCACTGTATGCTTGGAGGGCATTTTCATATGGGAAGAAAATCGAAATATTCTGCTGATTTTAAGCTGATGATCATTCATGAAGCGG